>JACCDG011683541.1_pt1 | contig 16354 bp, 19 predicted proteins | sample 7442471 | NCBI WGS metagenome assembly JACCDG01 (sample SAMN15323444, study PRJNA562643) | freshwater metagenome | isolation source: river surface water | place: USA:Blue River Watershed | collected 2017-08-17 | reverse complement strand
TAAACTGCTTCAACTGCTGAAGATATACCACCTTTATACAACGTAATATAACGTAAAGCGTTGTTTGAAGGAGATCCATTTTCATAGGGCTTCAGCACAAACTTCTTTGCATTAGTCATCAGTGAAGTACCAGCACCAGAACCTACATGCACATAGGCGTTATTACCACTACCACTTACAGATACGTTGGTAATAGCCGCAAAAGAGTTAAGGCTTATGTCAGCAAGAGACGCTGTAATCTTCACTGTACGGCCAGTGATACTCTCATCTTCGGGAGTTTCGCCCAACTGGTCAGACTTAAGCTGCTGCTTAGACTCTTCGATGGAAAGAGTTACTCCACCAAAGGTCTTGCCCATGTCAACCATGTTGTTCATAGCAGCTCCAACGTTACCGTAGAGAATCTGGCAAGGGCCGAGTTCGAATCCCATAATTTAATCCTCCTGTTTTCCGATCTTACACGTTACTGTGTAGACAGTTCGTTTCATCGTGTCAGTTCCTTCATAGCGACCGACTACATCACCAATAGTCCCCCAAGAACTACCTGAAATGCCTCTTTTTCCGTCAAACAAAGCTTCCAATGTTGCTGCCCTGCTTCTAGCAGTATCATAAACAACATCACATATAATAATAGTCGTGTCAAATACCTGTATGCCGGTAAACATCGACCTCGACTGCATTGACTTGACTAAAACATAGTTACGATCCTCTGCGGCAGACTCATCAATGAAAAGATCCTCGTCTGCGACAAGAGATGTCTGATCTGCTATATAAGCAAGTATTGTTTCGTCCATTATAGGCTCCCTAACTCATCAGCTATGCTTCTACCAACTCTAGTAAGACCTCTTTGCAAACCAGCTCTTATAGACGCTTGTACCTTTGCTCTTGTTATTTTAGGATTAGATGCTATCGCTTTTATAGCTATAGCACGACGAGAATAAAAACGTGCTGTTCTTACAAAACGTGTAACACCTTCCCTTCCTTCTAAAACATAAGGAGCATAATCAAAAATCCCGTACCTTTTGCTAGGCTTAGGCGTATGGTATTTTATTGTTAGCTCATGGTGAAAATCAGCTCCACTATAGGCAGTAGGATTTGGAGGCTGCACAATAGGCAATCTGTTGTGACTACGCCCCTGATCAGATACTTTTACTAAATCTCCATCTACATAACCAAATCCACTATCTATTAAACGCCATGTATCGACCGGAATAGCGTCATCCATAGCATCTATAGTTTCATCGACTATTTTACAGGCTTCACGATGAGAAATTTCGCGTAACCTTCTATTTATGTCAGAAGAGAGTTGGCGAATATCTTTAACCATAGATAAATTCTACCTGTCTAACAGTCCCGTTCAGATGAAGGATTTTGGCATATTTCATAATCTCATAATTACTGTTGTTATAAGTCATATAACAGTTGGTGAGATTAACATCCTCAAAAAGAATCGCTAGTCCTCTTGCTCTATCAATGTTCTCGATTGAGCCGCCAAAAACACTAGATACTGATTCTGCGTTTATACCTTCTTGTATCCACGCAGCATAGTTGTTAGACGTAGAATTACCATGTGTACCGTTGTATGACTTATTGCGGGAAGCAATAGTAATTATAGAATTTGTCCTGGCCATTTCCACCTATCCACTTCAACACTATTATTTGCGCTAACATTATTACTGTAGTTATTGTTGTGTGAACCGTCAGTAACTACACCAGCACTTAGCGATTTAGCTAAATGACAATAGATGTCCCAATACCTCTTATACTTGGAAGAGAGTTCCTCGTAAGCTGATCCCATCTTATAAGTAGGCTTGTATTTCAAAGCAGCCAGGTAGAAAACCTTCATCGCTGCAAGTTTTTCCTCACCTGAGCTATACTTATTCAGGATCGAAGTTTTTTCTTTGTCAGTGAGTTCGTCGAGAACCTCACTTCCAACTTCAAGAAGGATTTGATCTTCAGTTAGTGGCATAGTCTTAAAAGGTGGGAGAGAGGTTTCCCTCTCTCCCGGTCAGAGTTAGCACATACCGTACAGATAAACACCGAGGTCGGTAGCAAGAACAAGCTGGTCAAGGTACATATCAGCTTCGATCCTGACAGAATCGTTAAGTTCCGGCATAAGGATCTTACGGGTGCGAATCGGCCTGCCGATGTCACCACCAGTATAGTTGATATGATAACCAGCCGAAGGAGAGAACTTGCTCGGTCGGGACGGTGTATAACAAAGAAGGCCACGACTAGTGGTAAGGAAGTCAGTACCAGCTTCGTTGACAGAATCCAAGATAATGAGCTTGTCAACTTCAAACAACTTAGCCAGCATATCTGCCGTAACAACCTTATCGGTAACAGTCTTCATCCTGTCCATGATGAGAGTGTTAGTCTTGAGGGCTTTATAAGCATCCCAAGAAAGAATAAGCTTGTTAGCCTTGTAACCAGTAACCTTGGTGATTGCCTCATGAGCATCCATGATATGATCAACAGGATCGTGGTCACTCCGGTTGTCGGTCTTGTCAGTCCACAGATACGAAGCAAGAGAAGTATCTGTTGCCCAAACAGAAGTAGTGAAGAAGGTAGCAATAAGCTGCTTCAACAGAACCCTGCCCATGCGGGACATAACAAAGTCAACAGAGTCATTAACAGGATCAAACGGGTTATCAAACTCGTTCATGTCATCTCTGGTGATGTCTTTGTGGAAGGAATACTGTTCCACATTATATGTGGTCTTGCTCACCGCATAATCATCGCCAAAGGACTCAGTTGCACCAGTACGTTTGTAAAGGTCAACTTCTCCGATACGAAGCCAGTCAGCCTTGGTGTAAGTTCCAATATAGCCGGTCAGACGCTTGGTATTAACCATAGGAAAGATTTCAAACGCCGTAAGCGGCTTATCCACAATATACCTATTCGCTACATTAGCGATATAGGTAGGAGCCATCTGATCAGACCAATGAGGCATCATTCACCTCCTTACGGGCGCACACGCACGTTGAGCAGGTGCGTGTTGTTAGCCGTGTTATTGGCCTCAAGAGAAACAGCCGCAACATAAGTTGTATTTCCAGCCACCTCGAAGCATCCATTAGCACCAGCAGAAAGCCTTGTGCCAATAGCAACGCTCTGGTTTGCGCCAAGGGTTACATAAGCCATGCAGGAACCAGCGGTGATAATCTCAGAAGCAAGATTATTGGCCCTGCCCCTCCGAACAACACCAGCAGGAACCTGAGTGTTGTTAGCTGTCTTGGCACCAGCCCAGGTAACAACGTGATGCTCAGCTCCTACGAGGTTATTCGCAGATACGATGGAAGTACAACGAATATCCTTTTCATTAGCAGCCATTTAAAAATCCTCCTTTACTGCTCAAGAGCAGCCATCTCGTCGGGATGTTCCTTAGCATAAGCTGCGTAAGCATCCACAACGGGCATACCGTGCTCTTTCGCGTATTTCTCGATCTTAGCTTCAAGGTCAGCAGCCTTGGCAGCATACCGATTACCGTTAACAAGCTGTGCCTTTCCAAGTTCATTGATAATGTCCTTCATGAAAGCGAACACATCAAGAATCTTGTCAGTCTCTTCCTTGGAAAGCTTACCATAAAGCGGCAGGAAGTCCTTTACGAGCTTATCGCCGACTTTAGCAGTAACATCTTTGGTGAACCTTTCCATCCGAAGATCAGACAGCTCCTTTTCCTGCGCCTCGATCCGATCCTTAAAAACCTGCGGAATCTCAGGTTCCTTATCGGGCTTCTTGAGCCAGGAATCCTTTTCCAGAACGTCGAACTTCTTGGTATCGACGAGCTGGATACCGTCCTTCTTCTGTTCAACGATGTAACCAGTGAACAGCTCCTTGAAGACATCCAGAACATCAGCCGTAGAAATATCTTTGGCGATGGTCTTAAGCTCGTCTTTTACGACTTCGGGAATCTCAGCCGACTTCGTAGAAAGAAAAGCCATGAGCTTCAGAACACGATCCATAGTAATTCCTCCTTGGTTAGAATCCTTTACGATTAAAAACTTTTTGCCGTTCTTGGGGAACGCTGCAAGAGACACTTCTTGCACTAAGAGTTTCTTTATTTTAGCCATCTTTCAATCCTCACATTACCATTTTACTGAATAGCATTTTTTCGTCAATGTTTTGTCCAATTAAAAAGGAAAAGCCCCAGTCAGTAAACCGGGGCCATAACATTACATGGAGGAGAGTCAGGCAGAACTACTCGCATCATCTATTATAACAAAACCCCCTAGAGAGAACCCCACTATCTCACCCTTTTTGATCTGTTCCTGAAGTGACTGGTCTTTTATCTGCCAACGCTGTAGCCAAGAACCAGCTTTAACATCAAGATCATTTATTTTCATGTCTATCGGTGCAATATAACTCTCAAGCAATACTACCTGATCACCGTTAAGCGGCATCTTATGCCTATACATAGTATTACGGAAGAAAGTATTATATTCGTAGCAAGCAGTCATAATAACTTCGGCTGACATTTCATCCCCGTCAGCATCTTTCTCGTCAGGAGCGTATACAATACCAAAAACTTCTTCGCCACGCATCTCAGACAATTTGAGATGAAACTCTTTTTCCTTTTCTTTACAACTCTTTTCGTAAATATTCCTAGCTCTTTCTTCTACATCCTGATACTTATATTGACCAGCACGAGACATTGCGGCCCTAAGCAGTCCACAGTGGATAGCACCAGACTTAGGATCACGGAACGGAAACTTACGATTGCCTGTAGAATCTACCAGCAAGAAGTAAGAAGCAGGAAAGCCTCTACGCTTTGACTGCGTGTTGTAAGCATCATAGACATATTCAGGTATAGTTGAAGCACGAATTACATTAGGCATCTTCGCCTCCTTCATCAACAGCCGGTTTTTTCGCAATAGCTTTTGCTTTCTTTTCTGCTTCTTCCTTAGCTTTTTCAGCCTCTTCTTTGTTATAAGGAAGATTAGATAATGCAAGAATAGCTTTTTCTATGGATTCAGTAGGTTGTACGGCACCTTTTTCGATAAGGCTTGAAAGAAACGTTCCTACATCTCGTAAAGAGTTATAATTTTTTATAGCAAAATGTATTGTCGGCTCTTTACCTATTCTGTTGTAACGACAGATATCGTAGATTACCTGTTTCTGGAAAGCGTCAGCAATGTTTTTTGCGTAGGCGTCACAAGCACCCAAGAAATTAGTGACGTGCATTTGTGAGTTTGAGTTATTTGTTGTAGCAAAAGCTCCAAGGGAAAGGAAATTAGCTAGTATACCTGTAGCCATCTCAGTATTGTAACGAGCAATTATGTCAGACGTAGGAACAGATGCACGATTTTCACCACGAAGTATGGTAAGTTCCCATCCGGCAGGAATAACTACACCCTGCTGTTGATCACGTCGAACAGATGAAACTAGCTGAATTGCCCATTCTAGTGTAGCAGCTACGTTAGCATCATAATTAGGCGAACCAGAATCAGCCGCAGTAAAATCGAATCCTTCCGGTGCTCTAAGAACTGGCAATCCACCCAGGTCACGATCAATGGCAAGAGCTTCCGCGGCCTCAATAGAAATCTTATAATAATATGGTTTGTAGAGATGTCGTAGCATAGAGATGCCAAATGGAGAACGATTCTCGCTCATTAGCACAACATGAAGAGTTTTTTCGTAAGGCGTACTATACGGACCGCCTGCTGACATCTGATTAACAAGACCAAAGTCATCATTAATAGAATCTATTGTAGACTGAAGCCTGGGTTCAATGTCAGTAAGCAACATTGTGCCACTTTTCATCTGCCAGATTTTTTCTCCTAGATAATAGCCATAGGTAAATGCACTAGATATTTCATCGAGAATCTGTGTGAAAGGTGTACTCATCTGATCTAGGATTTCGGTAACGGTTTTTGCGTTAGGACCGTCGATGTAACAATCCATTCTTCTAACTACGGTAGACAGCAACAACATCAGTCCACCGATAATAGGATCGTTCTTCCTCATTTTGTTATAAATGAGCAAGCCTGTTGGAGCAAGAAGTTCTGTTAAAGGCTCCAGCGTAGAGCTATGATATCCCTTCATGCCATCATCAATACCTGGGGAACCATATACATGCCGCGAGCCTTGCAGAGAAGCAAGTTTTGTTCTCGGAAATGTAGCCTTTGCTGGCTTATCTACTTTTTTAGAGAAAAAATTCTCGAACATTGGTTTCTCCATAAGCAAAATGCAACTTGCATAATGCTAAAAGAATTTTGCATATTTACCATATTTGCTCGGATTAAGTGTTTTACTCAACATAGTTGCCATTGATACCGATGCGCTCCTTGGCACAAACATACCTTTATTTTGTACAGCAAAGCTATCAACAGCGCAACTCATCATAAGCGCATCAGCAAAGTTTGGTGAGTGACCAAGACGCTTGACCAAGTCTTTTTTGGTAAGTTTTAACTGGATTAGACCAGAAGCATAGTCAAATTCGATATTAACTAACTCTTTTTTCAATTCTTCTGGCGGAGCTACGGGGAAATGAAGATCTTTTATCTGTTTGTGTAACTTGTGGTAGCCTTCATCACGCTTCTTAGTGTACATTGTCTCATGAAAAGCCTTTTCGCTCCCCATAAAGGCAAGCGTGTTAACTTTTCTGTTGTAAAGAAGTGAGTCATAAACTCCTGCTCCTATACCAACTGCATCGACGATAGCTATAACATCTCGTCCGTGGTAGACCTGTGTAGCAAGACGCTCAACCTCTTGTACCAAGAAGACGGTATCATTAGTAGGAATCTCATCCCATTTGATCAAAGAGTTACCACTACGATGCAAAATAATTGACGGGTCTTCTCCACGACCTCCAACGTCAACAGACAGGATAAGACGCCCGTGCAGAAACTCACGATTAGTTCTAACAAGCTTATCGTATTCTTCTGGAGTTATGACGAATGCATCAGATGCTTGAATAGGAAGGCCCATAACCTTAGCACGATACATAGGAGATTCTTTGCCGTAACGTGCTATAATACGTTCTTCAAAGCTCTTATCAACTAATGGTGACTTTCGTGAATCAAAATATTTAACACCCCAGTTTTTACCCTTTCCATCAGGATCAGAGATTGTATCATAATAATAACCAGCAGTTGATACCGGATTAGAGATAAGCAATATCATTGCACGATCATCAGTCATTGCACCGTCAAGAGCAGTAAAAACAGGATCTGGGACACCACTATTAGATCCCCAAAAACATTGTCCTTTTCGGCGCATATACATAGAATGATGGGGAGGAACAGTTAAACACCAAACTTTTCCTCTATAATAGACTTTATTAATGTTATTTTGTCTTACAGATATAAATGGTGGATTATCATACTTTGAAATATATACTATAAAGCCATCAACACTAGATGTTGCAAAGTGATCTTTTATCCAAGTAGTTCTTCCTGCTATATTACGTTTAGATATAGAAGCATAACCGCCTGTTTTTATAACAACTTCTTGTAAATCATCTGCCATTTGTTTGCTTGATGTATAAATAACATGTCTTCCGTTTTTACGGGAATAGCCATCACCGCGTAAATATGATTCTAAAAATGAAGTTTGTATACTTTTATGCCAATTCTTTAGATAATTAGGTATGAACTTATTATTGAAGTCACTACCACAAGTTTCTGCTAAATATGTTGCTAAAACTGTTGAGTTTATGTAAAACTCTTCTATATTGTTTCTTTCATAAACACCAAACTTTATGTTAAGTTTTTCTAGTATTTCTTTGATGTGAAAACTATTAACTCCAACTGTTTGTGAAATACCTATTGTATTTCTTTCTGCATTGACATAGCCTTCAGATAAATACCAACCAAGAAATGATGCCCATAAAGTAGTAGGAACTTTACCAAGTGAAGGAATATCTATCCAATCCTGCTTGTTACCTACAAAGAAAACATCTCTATCCATATAAAAACGACTTTTCTTTGTTATATCAAATTTTTGTATCTCTTGTCTTCTGATTTCTGTATATTCATCTTGTCTTGGTTTACGTATTCTATAAAGCATATTATGGTTAGGCGTAACTTTAAATGAACAAGTTTTAGATTCATACTCATACATATCACCTTCATAATCACTAATATGTAATTCTGTTGGTTTCTTATATTCAGTAGCATGAGTAGTTATGTTTTTAGTTAGCACTAAATCATTATTATTTATTTCATGATAATGTTTCCAGCCATCTAAAGTTAAAACTTCAGTTTCTTCATCATAACATGCTTCGTCAACGATAATCAAAAGATAAGGTGCATGAAAACCAGCAAGAGTATCGTTAAGCTGACGAGTATCTTTAGATACTGTGCGGGCTACTGCATACCACTCTGAGAAACCTTTTATTACTAATCTTCCTTTATAACTTTCAAATATATCTTTATACTTGTAACGCTTGAGCCAGAAACTTATCTCGCCCCAAAGAACATCATTAAGCTGTTTGCCTGTAGGAGCCGTCGTAATAACTTTAGCATGTGGGTGACAGGAGAGAAACCAGATTGTAAGGAGGGCAGCTTCAGCAGACTTGCCTATACCACCACCGGCAGATACACAAAGATTTTTTGTTTCTAGGAGGGATTGAGCGATCTCAACTTGTTGATCAGTAAGGAAGTTAAACCTAAGCCCGGAAAAATCAATAGTTTCTAAGGCCCATTGTACGAAATCATCTCCGTAGCGTTGGAAAAGCAGCTTAGAAGCTTCGAGAACCCTCTTCTGTGTTTGTGCGTCATTGCCCATCCCCCTCTTTTACCAGGTCTTTAAAAATGGAATCAAGGGGATGTTCGACATCAGGTTTTTTACCCGTAGGACGATAAGTGAGGATAGCTCGACAGGCTTGGATAATGTCTTTGTTGTCCGTTTCTTCAGGATCAGCGATAATGTCTGCGAGTTTTCGTAAAGCATTAGAAGACGCCTGACGTAAAAACATGTCTTTTGCGTTTTCATCTTCCTCGATCACTTTGCTATTAAACTTTTGTTCATACTCAGGGAAGTCAACAAACAACCGATGAAAAGCACCCGCAGGAAGTCCTTCTGATATTGCAATGTCATCCAGCGAAAGCGGTACTAAAAACCGCTTCGCCAGATAAGTTACATACTTATCATCCGAATTGAAAAGTCTTACAACGTCATCGTATGTCATAACGGCTCTCCAAGTTGAGAAGATAGTCTATTATCCTATCAGCGATAATAAACTTACTGTTGCCCATATCACGCCAAAGCTGTTTTTCAGCTTCCATTCGCTGCGTAGTTACACCTGCAAAGTCAGGTATATAACAAAATATAACGCAGTCTTTCATAAACTCGCTAAATACATTAGCAACCCACCAGTTAATGTCCTTCGACAAACGTGGGTCTTTAATCCACTCCTGACTCATCAGAGCCGGACACACCGGAATGTCCTTCGCTACTAGAACTCTCCTGCAAATCAGATCCAGATTCGTCCGATTGTTTTTCACCTGCTGAGGAAATATTCCCTCCAAAGGCCCCGTTACATAGACTCTCCGCTTCACGTTCCACCTCCGCTGCTATCTGCTCCTGCAACTGATCCACAATCGACTGTATCACTTGTATCTTCGGCAGGATGCGTGATTCCTGTATTAAGTATGACTTACCCTTATAGTTAAAATCTATCAATACTAGCTGTGGATGTGCTATAATACTGATCTTTGTGTCTTTCGACCACTTTGCCATTAACGAAAAGAACTGTTCTGGCACCTTAGATGATCTTAATGCATATTGCACCTGGTCAGCATTAGTATTAAACAGGTTCCATGCGTGTATCTCCCATTGCGAATACTGGAAAGACAAATCAAGATTATCCATAACTATTCCACGCAGAATTTCACTGATTGAAGTCTGTTGCTGCATTGCTTTTTCATGTAGCTTTTCATACAAAACGTCTGATACTCTAAAACCTACTATGCGCTCCTTAGACATGCTATCCTCCTATAGTCTTATGATATAAGGTAATTTTGCCGGTCCTTCTTGTCTTACTTCGGCAAACTCTGTTTCAATTAACATCTGTAAAACGGTTTTAAACTCAGTAGGATCAAGTTCAGTGTGCATAGCTTTGTAAAGCTCGGCTACTCTAACCTTTCCCTGCTGAGAATCTATAATAGCTTTTACACGCTGTATATGAGGGGCCAGTCTATTTCCTCCAGCAATTATAAAAGCTGTACGAAGTTTTTTCTCTGTTGCAGCAAATATAGCTAAAGCTCTCTGAAAGTCTACTGGCAATAGTTCATAACGCCTATCGCCAAGGGCCAACAAACTAGCTACCTTTAAAATATGTACTTTAGTTCTTCTCTCCAGATAGCTAGCTATTCGATAATCTTCTGAAGGTAGAACGTCCTGTTGCATGTACCAGTCTTGAAACATCTTTTCAAATTCCTTTGAAACTTTTAATGGACCAAAACCGTTAACCATCGAAAGTAAATGCTGTAAGCAACGTTCTCTAGCTCTTTGCTGATCAGCAGTAACTACTGGATTAGGAAACTTACCTCGCTTCTTTTCCTCATAAACGAAAACACAACGGGCAAGAAAACCAGTAGCAGCCATATCAGAGGCAAGCGAGGGACCAAACCACTGAGGAACTGCTGCCCCTACGAAATTAAAGAAAGGATATGATAACTCGTTTACTCCGCTATTCTTTGTCTTGTAGGTATAAAGATCATCTTTCCCCCACATATCTACCAGAAACTTAACCATCTCTGTTCCGCTCGAAAGTAGTACATTTAGCTCGTCGCTGACAAATGTAACACTACAATGAGGAAACGTAGTATCCTTATCAACAGGTACTTCTTTTAAAGCATCCTGCATCTCAAGAATTATCTTTTCTTTCAGTACCGATCCTTCCAACACCTTGTAACCAGCTTCCTTAAGCAACTTACTTCCTAAATCCATCGAGGTAGACTTTGCACAAACTCCAGCGGGTGCAACTAAGATAGTGTAAAGATTCATATAGATGCGAAAGAAACCTCGATCAAGCCATAAACGCTTTTCTGCTGCTCCTGCAAGTGTAGTTAATCCTACCCATAAATGCATTATTTCTGGTGTTTCATTCCCCTGAGTATATTGAAGATAATCTTCTAAGAACGAACAAAGAGGTATACCAGTTATATTCATTTTTTTAATTCCTTGTAAGCGGTTTCAAGTTCGTTGAGAGATTTCATCTCAGTCATGTTTCCCCAATTATAACCTATTTCAAAATTTAATGGAATAGAAAAAGTAATGTTATTTACGGTTAACGGTACTTCAATTAACTCCTTTATCTGTGGAAGAACACGCTGCAAGGTTTCTAGGTCATCAGCTACCTGGAATAAGATTGAATCGTGGACTTGGAGTAGAAAGTCAAACTCAGGAATTACCTCAAAGCATTTAATAATCCCACGATTGATGTAGGAAACGGATGTTGACTGTGGTTCAGCAGCTACAGCTTCCCGCATGATCTTTCCAACTGCGGCATCATCATCCGTGTCATAGAGATTCCCGATAGGACCGAAGAACTGAATTACGACTCCAAAAGGCGTGCGTATGAAGCGCTTTTCTCGAATTTGTTGCTTTACTCTGGTATGCCAAGTTTTTATGCCATTACGTAACTCAATGTATTTCTCTCGCAGACGTTTTGCTTCTTTTGGAGGACATTCAATAATCTCTGAAAGAAGCATATAACCCATTCCATAGTGTGTACCGTGAGCAACACGCTTTGCGATAAGACGGTGTGTCTCTTTTTGTACTTTTTCCAGCGGTATTCCGTACAAAAAAGCAGCAACTTCTTTATGGAGGTCACGTTCATCGAACGCCTTCAACCATTCAACGTCTCCACAAAGTGCGGCTACAATTCTGGCTTCGGACTGCGAAAGGTCACACTGACAAAGAATCTTACCGGGATCAGCTTTATAGATAATACGAACGCTCTTAGGAATATTCTGTAAATTCATTCCTGACCCAGTTATACTAGCTGAGGTAGCAAGCCTTCCTGTATATGTTCCGGTAATCTTCATTGAACAACGAACTCTACCATCTTCATCTGTTTTTATGTTGTAGAAATCCCGTAGTTTATAGCGTTCTTTCAACTCAAGGATTAGCCCTAATGCAGCAGAATAAGGTGTAGGATAGCGAAGCATCATACGCAACTTCTTTTCTTCTGTAGTTACTCTTCCTCCTTTCTTATGTACTGGCATACCCCACTGACCATAGATAAGCTCGGACAACTGTTTAGACGAGCGAATATTAATATCACCTATGACTTGTTCTTTTATATACTCAAGAGTGTCTATTGCTTTCTCATTCTTTTGTGCTAATTCTTCACAAGCTTCCTTATCCAGCAACAAACCACGCATCTGTGCATATAAACAAGCAGGTAGCATTGCCATGCGTTCGTTAAAGACTTCCCATACATCCCAATCAGTTAATTCTTGTTTAAGTGCTATGTAAATCTCATACGTCAAGCAGCAGTCTTTGCCGTTGTAGATGTAGAGCTTATCCCAAGAAAGGATTCCACGTTTTAACTCTTCCATCGCTTCTTTGCCTTCTTCTTTCCAATAAGGCTCATTGGTATAAATAGAAGCACAAAAACCTAATGACTTAGGCAACGTGGGATAAGCTGAATGCTGTGCAATCATCGTATCAAAGTCAATGTTCTTATAAAGTATCTGATAATAGTATGCTCCGTGGAAAACATCAAAAAGAGCGTTATGAAAAATTTTCGGTGTGCTGGATGAAGCGAAACGACCTAAGTAATTCAGAACAGTAGGATTTTCGAGAATTTTTGAATCGAGAACGTAAGCTTGGTGAGGCGAGATGGCCCATCCAAAAGCAGTCATCTTTGGTCCAGCAGTTTCTATGTCTATTACAACTGGGGTATCTATATTGGTTACTAAAGATAGCTGGAAAACTGCTTCTTGTTCTGTAGAAATTATCTGAATGTTACGGTATGGATAAGTTATTTCTGCTGTTTTTGAGTCAGCTATTGCTTTCTTAACGTCTAGAATAAAGATAGGCTCGTACTTACCCTCACCACGAAGAATATTTCCCGGATCAATAGTTGAATAAACTTTTAATCCTGGAACAAGCGTACAAGGAAGTGCTGTACCACGATATTGATGAATTTTAGCTTTTTCTGTCAATAGTAACATTGCTTCTACGCCAACCGCTATAACAGTTGTAAGTCCTAAATCTCGATAATGTGTTAAATCTTCGATAAGTTCTTTTCTACCAAAGTCTAGCTGTTCCTGACGTAACAGATGATAGTCATTACGTGGTGGTTGTTCCTGTACAGTATATGAAATAAAGCATTCAAATCTATTAAGCCCTGCACTATTCAGTAGCTTATTCATATATTGACCTTCAGGACCAATAAAAGGTTGACCAACTCGCATTTCATTAGTCCCAGGAGCTTTACCTATAATAGCTATTGTCGGGGGGTTGTTCGGGTGGTATTTAATCGGGCGCATCTTAATCCTTTCAATAACAGTTTATGTTATAGAAATGTTCCCATTAGAACCATTATTTAATGACCATTTTAACCGTGTTAAATGCACCACGTTCGTTTTTGTTCACATAACCCGTATAACCATATACATTTAATAAAAAGCCTATAATAAACATTTTAACTAAAAACTATAACCATAAGTTAAACGCTCTGTTTTCTATATAATAAGATTCTATTCGTTTTATACAGAAATGTAATTTTATGTGACAACTGTTACACAACCAAATAACTTTAAATGGGTGTTTATAGTTATAATGGTGTCCACAAATATCTTTCGTTGTCCCACAAACAGTACAAGGCTTTGGTATTAACTGTTTTCTACGCAAAGCTTTTTTATAAATATTATAGTTAAATCTATCATAATACTTATATGATCTTTCCTTCTCATAGATTTTATTCTCACATATATAACAGAAGTAGTATGACATACTTAAATTCAAGCTGCACTTTGCTTAGTAGCCCATTCAATAGTCTTCAAAATAGAAGTGTTGTAGTGGTTTTCGCTAAGCTCACAACCTCGAAATTGACGTTTGGTCTTATAGCAAGCACGAAGAGTCGAGCCAGAACCGGAGAAGCAATCAAGTACAATTCCTCCTGGAAGCGAGAAAATATTTAAGATGTCAATAAGCAACTCTTCAGGTTTCTGTGCAACATGTATACGATCAGTACGAGGAATCGGCTGAGGGAAAACATTACCTCTACCTTTTATAGTTAACTCCGCATCATTCCCCTTCCAACCGTAAACAGCTACTTCAACGATCGAGCCAAGACGTTTATTAGGATCACTTGAACGTCCAGAGCAATTAGTCTTAACCCAGTAAAGAAGTGTAGGAGACACTGAAAAACCTGCTTTTTTCATAGCTTCTTGTAACCATGTAGCATACTGATTAGCACACCAGCAAACTATAAAACAATTAGGCTTTAGTATACGATAACACTCGTTTATTACACGTTCTACCAGAGGTAAGATTTCTTCTGGCTTGTCGTCATAAGCATCGTAACTTTGTGAACCGGCTACTTCGTCTATGTCGATAGCAAATGGAGGGTCTATATGGATAAAGTCAACAGTTTCATCAGTCTGCTCATTTAAGAATGTTAAAGCATCAATATTTTGTAAGCTACTGATGTAGTCTTCAATTTCAAGTGATTCTATTTGTTCGAGAGTTTTAGCGACACGCACTTTTCTAGCTGTATCTACTATGGTCTTGTTAGTTGCACGTTCAATAGTCTGGAGAGCTTCATGTAGCGTTTGGCAATTTTTTACCAGGTCTTCGTTTTCAGCGATCTTTAGAAGTCGTGTAATAAAAGTAGGCTCAGACGAAAGAAGTGCTGCGGTATTCTTAATTGACCAGCCGCCTTTTATACCTTTATAAGCAGTTCCATGTTCCTGTTGCTTTTCTTCGTGAATATCTTTAACGAGTCTAGCAAGTTCTATTGGATTGAAGTCTTTTCGCTTATGGTTCTCTTCAAACTGGATAACGAGAGGATGGATGTCTACCTTTTCGTAGATAATGCAATGACGACCAACAACGAGTTCTTTATATTCAAGATAGTCACGAAGTGCTCGAAATCGTCTACGTCCTGCCATGATCTCGTAATGTCCATCGACTTCCTTCAACGTAATAGGATTAATAAGCCCGTTCTGTTGAATAGACAAAGCCAGTTCACCTATGTCTGTAGGTTCGGCCCGAAAGTCGCTTGATATGTTTATTAACTCTATAGGGATGTTCATGCGGCCCTCTCTTCAATGAGATTTTTAATAACCTGTAAACCTGCGTGTACTTTGAAGGAAGGCCCAAAGAAAAGAAGTTCTCTTTCGAGCCTACATTTATGGTTACTTAGGTCTGCTAAACTGAGTTGTGAATATTTTTCCTGTGCTTCGTTTATATATTTCTCGTATTGTTTTGCTGCCCTTGTGCTTTTCTCGACTCGTTCCCTTATATATGTATCCATTCCAATCTCCGTAAAAAAGGGGAGAGCCGAAGCTCTCCCCAACCAGAGGGGTTGAAACTACGCTTTAGCGTTACGAACGCGGGTGATCTGATTGCGAAGCGGTTCACTGTCATCGTCAGGATTCTGCTTCTTAGCATAACCGACCGTCAGGATAGCAACAGCTCCCTTAAAGTCTTCGGTCCGAAGCTCAGAACCATTCGGAATACCAGCGGCTTCTGCATACTGCTTGACCTTCCACGTTGTCTCGATGAGAACGTTGTCGAAAAGCTTCCTGCCCTGAAACTCTCCATCGAGAACTTCCCATGTGAACTTGAGCATGGGCTTGCCAGAAGACTTGGAAGTGGTAAATTCACACTCAGCAATCTTCGCTTCATAAGTACTCTGTGGCAAGGCTTCAAACTCATTTTTCACATCTTCCAGATTGTAACCAAGATCAATTCTCATAAATCCTCCTTAAGGGGTTTTTTTCTAACGAACCATCGAATGACACTAGAAGTATCAGCGATGATTACTTGTTCGCATTCGTCTGGTTCACAGCCATGTTTCGCTATGAATGCTTGCAGGATTTCATCACGTTGCTTCTGAATCCCGTCCAGCAAGATTTTGACCGCCATGTTTACATCTTCCATATTTATTTATACGCAAAGATCGTTAAAACCGTACATTACTCATCTACGGTAGGAGTCCAGTTAGGTTCGCCCAAAGACCTGCCAACACCATTTTCCAGAAATGGTCGTATTTTTGCATAAGTTGGATATTCAATGTCAGGAATAAGTGAGCGAGAACCACTGTTCGTGATAGGATCAGGCATACTCTGAAGAATACGCTTTATCTTACGATTTGCCTGTGCTCCACGAATATCTATCTTCATGTAGAGTGAGTCAGTAGCAAGAGAAGGAATACGATCCTTGGCCGACGAAG
>JACCDG011501443.1_pt1 | contig 16361 bp, 16 predicted proteins | sample 7442471 | NCBI WGS metagenome assembly JACCDG01 (sample SAMN15323444, study PRJNA562643) | freshwater metagenome | isolation source: river surface water | place: USA:Blue River Watershed | collected 2017-08-17 | reverse complement strand
GGGCTTGCGGCAGGCGGCCTCGATTTCGGGGCTCTTACAGCCCAGGCGGTACATGTTGGCCGTGGGGCCACCCAGGTCGGACACCACGCCGGTGAAGCCCTTGACCTTGTCGCGGATGTCTTCGACCTCGCGGATGATGGATTCTTCGGAGCGGCTCTGGATGATGCGGCCTTCGTGCTCGGTGATCGAGCAGAACGTGCAGCCGCCAAAGCAGCCACGCATGATGTTGACCGAGAAGCGGATCATCTCCCACGCCGGGATCTTGGTCGAATGGTCGTGGCTGCCGTTTTCATCGGCATAGACCGGGTGCGGGCTGCGGGCGTACGGCAGGTCGAACACATGGTCCATCTCTGCCGTGGTCAGCGGGATGGGGGGCGGGTTGATCCATACATCGCGGGCCGTGACGCCCTCCCCGTGCGCCTGCACCAGTGCGCGGGCGTTGCCGGGGTTGGTCTCCAGGTGCAGCACGCGGTTGGCGTGGGCGTAAAGCACCGGGTCGGACTTGACCTGCTCGTAGGCGGGCAGACGGATCACGCTGCGCTCGCGGGGCGGTACCTTGTGGTTTCCCTTCCCACGCAGTGCAGGATTGGGCACGAACTGGATCGGTTTGCTGTTCCCGGTGTTCTGTGCATCCGCCACCGCCTGCGCCTCGTCCTCGCGGGCGCAGCTCTGGCCCTGGGCCTTGGCCTGCTCGCTGACCATCAGGTAGGGGTTGACGTGGGCCTCCACGTGGCCGGGGGTGTCCACCTCGGTGGAGTCGATCTCGAACCAGCCTTCGGGGGTGTCGCGCTGCACAAAGGCAGTGCCGCGCACATCGGTGATCTGCTGGACTGGCTCGCGCGCGGCCAGGCGGTGGGCCACTTCGACGATCGCACGCTCGGCGTTGCCGTACAGCAGCAGATCGCACTTGCTGTCCACCACGATGGAGCGGCGGACCTTGTCACTCCAGTAGTCGTAATGCGCGATGCGGCGCAGGCTGCCTTCGATGCCGCCGAGCACGATGGGCACTTCGGGGTAGGCCTCGCGGCAGCGTTGGCTGTAAACAATGGCGGCACGGTCAGGACGCTTGCCACCAATGTTTCCTGGGGTGTAGGCGTCGTCGCTGCGGATTTTGCGGTCGGCCGTGTAGCGGTTGATCATGGAGTCCATGTTCCCGCTGGTCACGCCCCAGAACAGGTTGGGTTTGCCCAGCACCTTGAAGGGCTCGGCGCTTTGCCAGTCGGGCTGGGCGATGATGCCGACGCGAAAGCCCTGGTTTTCCAGCATGCGGCCGATCACCGCCATACCAAAGCTGGGGTGGTCCACATAGGCGTCGCCGGTCACCAAAATAATGTCGCAGCTGTCCCAGCCCAGTTGGGCCATTTCCTCGCGGCTCATCGGCAAAAACGGGGCCGTGCCAAAGCGGTGTGCCCAGAACTTGCGGTAGCTGGTCAGCGGTTTGGCGTTGCGCGGAAAAAAGGAAACGTCAGCGAAGGCGTTCATGGACAGGGCTTGGGGGTAACCCTGTAGTGTAGGGGTTCGGGGGTAGGCTTGGGGTGTGCGCGGGTAATGGCCCTTTAACCCTCTCCTTTTGTCATGCGCCGACTTGATCGGAGCATCCATAGACCCTCGGGTCAAGCCCGAGGGTGACAAAAAAAGAGCCAGCAACAGTCCCTGCGGCCATCACAGGTCTTTTTGAGCGCGCTGGATCAGGTCCCCGAAGACAGCCTCGTCGCCCAGCTGCTGCGCGGCCAGCAGCGCCAGCTTCACGAGGAACAGCTCTGATTTCTCTTCGCCGACCGCGTCAATGGCGGTGGCGAGCTGGTCGTAGGCGGTTTCCAGGCCGCCGATGGTCAGTCCGGTGGTGGTCATTGGACAACTCCAGTCGTGGCTTGTTTCAGGGCGGCATTCAGGCGGTGGGCATCGAGCGTCATCCAGCGGGCGCAGACGTGCTGGTCGGGGCGCAGCAGGTAGGCGGCGCCGTCGGTACGCACGCCCCAGCGGGCGCGGGCACGGCCTTCGTTGTCAGGCAGGCAAACATCGGCACCTTCGGCCGCACTGCCCTGGCCGATCAGCAGGACGCGAAGCCTCAGGCCCTTGTCTTTCCAGGTCTGGACGGCGGCCTGCACATCTGCGGGCACGCCCTGGCCGAAGACCAGCAGGTCAAAACCTCCGCCCAGGTGGTCAAGCAGGAAGTCGTCGGCACCGATGCGCACGTTGGCCGGTGGTGCGCCGTGGGCCGGGCCGCTCTGAAAGAGCGCGTTGTCGTCGCCCGCGCTGTTGAGCTTTGACTCGGTGTATTCGTGCGGCCGCGAGGTGCGCCAGTGGTAGAGCGGGCGCACAAAGGCCTCGGTGAGCGAGAGCGACAGCACGGCATCGCGCAGCAGCCGAAAGCCGCGGCTGGGCGGTGTCATGAAGCGGGTGCTCTTGCCGGCTTCGTCGATGATTTCCCAGGCAGCGCCCACGCGCTCTTGTGAGTAGCTGGCCAACAGGCTTTCGGGGGCCTGGCCAGAGCAGATCAGGCCAAGGCGCCAGCCCAGGGCCTGCGCGTCCTGAAAGCCGGTGTTGGCGCCGCGCACGCCAAAAATCGGCAGCAAATGCGCGGCGTCGCCCATGAAGAGCGTGCGGCCGACGCGGTAGTCGGGCAGCGTGAGCGTGCGGGCCGAATAGACAGAACACCAGTCCATCTCCCAGGGCTTACCGCCGTGGCCAATCAGTTCGAGCTGGGCGTTGATGCGGGCCTTGAGCGATTCGGGCGCCAGCGCCTCTTCGGGCGTTTCGCCTTCAGGCAGCTGGTAATCCACGCGCCAGATGTTCAAAGGCTCGCGGTGCATCAGCACCGTGTTGCGCGGGTTCCACTCAGGGTCAAAAAACGCCAGCCGCTCGGTCGGCAGCGGCAGGTCGATTCGGATGTCGGCGATGACGAACCGGCCTTCATAAGAAGCGCCTTCGAGCTTGAGGTCCAGCAGTGCGCGGATGCCCGAACGCGCTCCGTCAGAGGCCACCAGCCATTCGGCTTCCAGCGTGTACGGGCCTTCGGGCGTGTCCACCTCGACCACGGCATGGCCTTCGTGCTGCACCAGGCCCGTCACGCGGTTACCCCAGCGCAACTCGATCAGCGGGTGGGCCTCGCAGGCGTCCACCAAAAACTCTTCCAGGAACTGCTGCTGCAGATTGATCATCGGCCAGAAGCGGTCGTTGTCGTCCTGCGGCGCTTCCATGCGGAAGACCCGCTGGCCGCGGTAAAACGAATTGCCAAAGCGCCAGGGCAAGCCGTGCTGCGTCACACGGTCGGCCACGCCGACCTGCTGCAGGATCTCCATGGAGCGGCGGGTGAAGACGATGGCGCGGCTGCCTTCGCTGACCTGCAGTTCGGACTCAAGCAGCACACAGGGCACGCCGTGGCGGGCCAGTTCCAGCGCGGCGGTCAGCCCCACCGGGCCACCGCCGGCAATCACCACCTTGTGCCTGGGCTGCGGGCCATGTTGCGAGACCAGCCAGGGCTGGTGGACCTGGTAGTGGTAATAGATTGAGCGGCGCGGCTCGGTGGCGGGCTGGTGCATCCGTGTCTCCTGAAACTGGGCGAAGTGTAAGGACGGCGCACGCTCGCCAATGTCACCCTATGGGGACATGCCTAGACGTGAGCATCCAACAGCAACCAGGCCACCAGTTCCTTGTGACCCGACACGCCCAGCTTGCGGTACAGGCGCTTGGTGTAGGTCTGGGCGCTGGCCACCGTCAGACCCAGGCGCTCGGCCAGTTCTGCGGCGCTCAGGCCTTGCAGCAGGCCGCGCACCACGTCTTCGTCGCGCGGCGTGAGCCCGGGGCCGCGCAGCGCCAGGCGGTCCATCATCAGGGCCATCAGGTCGGCGCTCAGCACCTGACCGGTGTAATGCAGCCGCACCGTCTGCACGATCAGCGGGGCCAGGGCCTCCACGATGGCGATGTCGTCTTGGCTGAACGGACCGTGCTCCAGCCCACGGTAGAGGTTGACCGAAATCCAGCGCCGCCCTTCGTGCAGTGACAAAATGGCCAGCCGCTCGGCCACCTGGGGCAGCTCGTAGCAGATCTGGCGGTAGTGCGGGTGCTGCACATCGCTGGGGGCCTGGCGGTGCAGCACGATGTGGGGGCGCTGCGGCGGGGCCTGGCGGGCTGCGGCCTCGTGCGCCTGCATGGCCTGCAAGGCGCCATCGAGCCTGTAAAAGCGTTGCACATAGGCCTGCGAAATGTCGGGCAACTCGCGTGTGCGGGCCCGGTCACCCACTGCCACCGTGCGCGGCTGGCCTGTGCCTTCAAACGAAAAAATCGCGCATTGCGCCAGTGGCACCAAAGGGCCCAGCAGGCGCAGCACCTCTTCGGCCACGGCGTGGCGGTCCGACAGGCCGAGCTTTTCGAGCAAGGCGCTCACCTGGACCAAGGGCAGCGCCAGGGCATGCGGGCTCTGCGGTGGGCACACCCAATGGGCGCAGGCCGCAGAGTCAGGGGGCAATGGCTCAATCATGCGCGCATGGTAGCCGCCCTGCGGTGGGACAATCCGGGACAAGTTGAACGACGCGAAGAAAATGAATCCATACAGGCAATTTCTGCTCACCATAGGCAACGGCTTGCGCAGCGGGCGAACACGCCAGGCCGTGGCCTGGCTGCTGGGCGGCTGGCTGCTGCTGGTGGCCTTGGGCTACCTGGTGGCGCCCTCGTTGGTGCGTTCGATCCTGACCGAGCAGCTGAGCCAGGCACTGCAGCGCCAGGTGTCGATCGAGCGGGTGGCGATCAACCCATTGACCCTCTCCATCGAAGTGAACGGGCTCTCCGTCCGGACCCCGGCCGGGATGGAGCAACTGGGGTTTGAAGCTTTGCGCCTCAACCTTTCCAGCCTGTCGCTGGCGCACGCTGGCCTGGTGGTCGATGACATCGTGCTGCAGACGCCACGCGTCTCGGTGACGCGTCTTGCCGAGGGCCGCTACGACATCTCGGACTGGCTGGACCGCTGGCTCAGCACCGAACGCCCGAACAACACCGCCCTGCCCCGCTTCTCGCTCAACAACATCCAGATCGTCGATGGCCATTTCTCGTTGGACGATCGGCCCAAAGGGGTCAGACACACGGCCGAATCGGTCCAGTTCAGCCTGCCTTTCCTGTCCAGCCTGCCCTACCAGGCCGAGCTGTTTGTCGAGCCCGCGTTTTCGGCCGTGGTCGACGGCTCGCACCTGACACTGCGCGGGCGCAGCCAGCCCTTCACCCCCACGCACACGAGCACCCTGGACATCGACCTGCAGGAACTGGAACTGGCGCCGTTGCAGCCTTATCTGCCAGCCAGCCTGCCGGTGCGGCTGAATGCCGGCAAGTTCTCCAGCCGGCTGAGCATCGGCTTTGCCCAGCCCAGCGGCGCGGCCCCCTCGCTGGACATCAGCGGCACCGCGCAGGTGGCAGGCCTGGCCATGACCGGCGCTTCTGGCGAGCCGCGGCTGCAACTGGCCGCACTCCAGCTCATGCTGAACAAAGCCGACCCACTCCAGCCAAGTCTGGCCATCGAGCAACTGACACTGGAGGGCTTGCAGATCACACAAGACCAGCCGAAAGCGCCGCTGCGTATCGAGCGGCTGCTGCTGCTGCAAGCCCAGGTGGACCTGTCGTCTCGTCGGCTGCAGGCCGAGCAGCTGCAAGCGAGTGGTATGCAGCTGCAGATGGTCCGATCCCCGCAGGGTGAACTGGCCTGGCTCGTTCTGCCCCAGACCCTTGCAGGCAAGGGAAAGACAGACAACGCGCCAGTCACCACCAACCCGGGGCCGGACTGGACGGGCCGGATTGGCCAGCTGCAGCTCGATGAAGTGGCCTTGCGGCTGGAAGACCGCACACTCTCGCCAGCGGCAGTTCAGGAAATCGAACACGCCCAGCTGAAAGCCGAGCAGCTCGAACTTGCACCAGGGCACGCGAATGCCTTCGCGGTCACAGCCATCGTCAACGGCTCGGGCAAGCTGCAGGCCAGTGGCTCGCTGCAATGGCAACCGCTGGTGGCTCGGCTGGCACTGGAAACCACGGCCTTGCCGCTCGCACCCATTCAGGGTTATATCGAGCCCTATCTGAACACCTCCATCGTGCAGGGCCACTTCTCCAGCAAAGGCCAGATGACCCTGCAGGAACAAGCGGGAAAGCTGCAGGCGAGCTACAAAGGCGCGCTCACCCTCGGCCAGTTCCGGGCCGTGGACAAAGACAACAACACCGACTTGCTGAAATGGAAATCACTCTACTTTGGGGCGATGAACCTGCAATCCGAACCAGCTCGGGTGAACATTGGAGAAATCGCACTGTCCGACTTTGACGCCCGACTGATCCTCAGCCGCGAAGGCCGGCTCAACCTGCTCGACGTGGTGCGCATTGACGCTGGGCAGGCCTCAGCGGACCGCACCCCAGCGATGGCTGCCCAGGCGCCTGCGCTGCCCATCGCCATTGCCAAAGTCACCCTGCAAAACGGACGAGTGGATTTTTCGGACCGCTTTGTGCAACCCAATTACTCGGCCACGGTGGGCAAGCTGGGGGGCAGCATCCTGAACCTGTCGTCGGCCCCCGACACCGTGGCCGAGCTCGATCTGCGGGGCAGTTATGCCGGCAGCGCACCAGTGCAGATATCGGCCAAACTCAACCCGCTGGCCGACAAAAAATTCCTCGACCTCCAAGCCAATGTCTCCAGCGTCGACCTGGTGGACTTTTCGCCCTACTCCGGCAAATACGCGGGCTACAGGATCGACAAAGGCAAGTTGTCGCTCAGCGCCAGCTACAAGCTCAAAGACCGCCAACTGACTGCAGACAACCGGGTCTTCATCGACCAGCTGACCTTTGGTGAGAAAGTGGAAAGCCCCGACGCCACCCAGTTGCCGGTGCAGCTGGCGATCGCGCTGCTCAAAAACAACCGCGGTGAAATCGACATCAACCTTCCAATTTCAGGCTCCCTGGATGATCCCCAGTTTTCCATCGGTGGTCTGATCTTCAAGGTGATTGCCAATCTGTTCGTCAAGGCGGTGACAGCCCCGTTTGCCTTGCTGGGCTCGCTGTTCGGCGACAGCCAGGAACTGTCGCAAATCGGTTTTGCGCCGGGGCTCTTCAGCCTGGACGATGTGGCGCTGCGCAAGCTCCAAAGCCTGTCCAAGGCGATGCGCGAGCGCGAGGGCCTGAAACTGGAGATCGCAGCCGGTGCCGACCAAGCCATCGACCCCGAAGGACTGAGGCGCGCAGCGCTGCAGCGCGCTGTGCAAGCCGAAAAACGCAAGGACATGGTCAGCCAGCGCCGACCCGCCTCCGAGCAGGACGCCCCGATCAGCGCCAGCGAATACGCCACCTATCTCGAACGCGCCTACCAGCAAGCCCGCTTCCCCAAACCCCGCAACCTGCTCGGCATGCCGAAAGCGTTGCCGGTCGATGAAATGGAAAAGCTGATGCTGACCCACCAGGCCGCAGGCGAGGAAGAACTGCGCACCCTGGCCACACTGCGGGCACAGGCGGTGCAAAGCTGGCTGGTCGAGCAAGGCCAGGTCCCGCTGAGCCGGATTTTTCTGCTGCCGGTCAAGTTGGAAGAAGCATCCAAAACCGACCCCGACAGCGGCCGCAACCGGGTGGACTTTTCCCTCAGGTGACTTCCCATGCCGTTTTCGCTCTCCGCCCCCGCCCACCACGAACTGGTGATCAAGAAAAGCCGCTTCATCGCCTGCGTCGAGCCGGTGTCCGGGCGTGAAGAGGCGCTGGCACGGGTGACGCAGCTCAAGGCCGAACACCCCGATGCGGCGCATGTGTGCTGGGCGCTGCTGGCGGGCGGGCAGTCAGCGGCCAACGACGACGGCGAACCCGGCGGCACCGCCGGCCGCCCCATGCTGGACGTGCTGCGGCACCAGGACCTGCAGGGCGTGCTGGCCACCGTGGTGCGTTACTTTGGCGGCGTCAAGCTGGGTGCGGGCGGGCTGGTGCGCGCCTACACCGACGCGGTGGCCCAGGCCCTGCTGGGCGCTGACAAGACCCCGGTGTTCAAACGCAGGCAACTGGTCTGCAGCGTGCCCTACGCGCTCGAAGGCCTGGTGCGCCGCGAAGTCGAACTGGCACAGGCCGAGCTGATGGGCGTCGAGCACGGCAGTGTGGTGACGCTGCGCTTTGCCCTGCCCGATCCGCAGGCCCCGGCCCTTGTTCAGCGCCTGGGCGACAGCGGACGCGGCCAGCTGGTGTGGCTGGATGCGGATAATGCCGCCCATGTCTGAGCACGCGCCCCTGAACCGCCCCCGGTCCAAGACCGACCTGTTTCTGTCTTTCACCTGGCTGGCCCTGCAAGGCTTTGGCGGTGTGCTGGCGGTGGTCCAGCGCGTGCTGGTCGAAGAAAAACGCTGGATGACGCGCGAACAATTTGTCGAGGACTGGGCCGTGGCGCAGATCATGCCCGGCCCCAATGTGGTCAACCTCTCGTTGATGATTGGTGGACGCTACTTTGGCCTGCCGGGCGCACTGGCAGGTCTGGCGGGCATGCTGGCGGCGCCGCTGGTCGTGGCCCTGCTGCTGGCCATGGCGTTTGGCGGTGTTTCGGACGCGGCCTGGGCACAAGGCGCCTTGCGCGGCATGGGCGCGGTCTCGGCCGGCCTGATCGCCGCCGTGGGGCTCAAGCTGATCGGCGCGCTCCAGGGCAACCCGATGGGCATGCCGGTCTGCATCGGGCTGTCGGTGCTGAGTTTTGTGGGCGTGGGGGTGATGCGCTGGCCGCTGGCTTGGGTGCTGCTGGGCACCGGGCTGGTGGCCTGTGGCTGGGCCTACCTGCAACTGGCCAAACAAGCCGCAGACAAGGGGGCCGCATGAACCCGGTGCTGACGCTGACGACCGCCGACTGGCTGGACATGTTCCAGCATTTCGCCTCGCTTTCCTTGCTGGCCGTGGGCGGTGCCATCACCACCGCGCCCGACATGCACCGCTACCTGGTGGACGAAACCCATTGGCTCAGCGAGAGCCAGTTCACTTCGTCGATCGCCCTGGCCCAGGCGGCCCCTGGCCCCAACATCCTGTTTGTGGCGCTGATGGGCTGGAACGTGGGCCTGAACGCCGCCGCGAGCCAAGGCGGCGGCTGGATCAGCGCCATGCTGGCCGCTTTGGGGCTGCTGGTGGCCATGCTGGGCATCATGCTGCCGTCGTCCATCCTGACCTACACCGCCACGCGCTGGGCGCACCAGCACCGTGAACGGCTGGGCATCCGGGCCTTCAAGGCGGGCATGGCGCCCATCGTGATCGCGCTCTTGCTGGCCACCGCATGGCTGCTGACCATGGGCCACGACCAACCCAGCCGCGACTGGCCGCTGTATGCGCTGACCCTGGCCACCACGCTGATCGTGTGGCGCACCAAGGTGCACATGCTCTGGTTGATTGGTGCAGGCGCCCTGCTGGGCGCCCTGGGTTGGGTCTGAACCTGGCCCTGCGGACACTCAGGGGTGTGGCCCCCAGGGGGCGGCGGTCATGAGCTGGTTGTTTTGCGACTGCAGCAGCGGGCGCAGCTTGGCGGCAAAGGCCTGGAAGTCCGGATCGGCCATGACCCCCGCCCAGAAGGCGCGGCGGTCGGCGTCATCCTCAAACTTCCACAGGTGCACCAGCTGGTTGAGCGCGCCCACATCGCCGGTGAAGTAGCCCACCAGCTTTTGCGGGTGCTTTTGCAATGCAGGCCAGCCTTCGCCGGCATACAGCTTGACCACTTCAGCCATCTTGCCGACGGTCACTTGGTAGGTCCTGAGTTCATAGATCGCCATGCCGGTCTCCTGTTCAATGCGGGTTCTCGAAGAACACCGTGTTCGAATAATCACTGACCTCGAAATACACCTTCTTCTCGCCCGGATCGACCTGCATGTTCAGGTTCTCGTCGAGCACGCCGTAGCCGTAGCGGTAAGCACGCGGCTGACCGTCGGTGGTACCCAAAGCCGTACTGACCTTGTCGACTTTCAGAAAGCGACGCACGACCTTGTCGCCAGCGTAGACCTCCATCACGCCGTTGGTGCCGGTCCAGTTCTGGATGTCGCGGCTGATCTTGTTTTGCTGCTCCTGGGTACAGGCCGTCAAGAGGACGGCCAAAGTGGCAGCAGCCATGGTCAAACGGTTCATTTCAATACTCCCTGGGTCAATGGTGGGGTCAAGCCCGCTGGCGCAGCGCCTCGTACAGGCACACGCCGCTGGCCACCGAGACGTTCAGGCTCTCGACAGCGCCTTTCATCGGGATGCTCACGAGCTCGTCGCAGGTCTTGCGGGTGAGCTGGCGCATGCCCGGGCCTTCGGCGCCCAGCACCAGGGCGGTCGGGCCTTTCATGTCCACCTGGTAGACGGTCTTGTCGGCGTCCCCGCTGGTGCCAATCACCCAGATATTGCGCTCCTTGAGTTCCCCAAGGGTGCGCGCGAGGTTGGTGACCATGAAATACGGCACGGTTTCGGCGGCGCCGCTGGCCACCTTGGCCACGGTGGCGTTGATGCCGGCGGCGTGGTCTTTGGGGGCGATCACGGCATGGGCACCCGCACCATCGGCCACACGCAGGCAGGCGCCCAGGTTGTGCGGATCGGTCACGCCGTCGAGCACCAGCAGCAGGGGCGGCTCCTGCAGGCTGTCGAGCAGGTCGTCGAGCGAATGGGCTTGCTCCATGGGCTGCACCAGCGCCGCCACGCCCTGATGGCCGTGGCTTCCGGCCAGCTTGGACAGGCGCAGGCCGTCGGCCTCGATCAGCCGCACGCCCGCCTCCTTGGCGCGCTCGATGAACTGCCGCATGCGGGCGTCACGCCGACTGGCTTCGAAGTAGACCTCGACGATGGATTGGGGCGCAATTTTCAGGCGCACGCCCACGGCATGAAAGCCGAACAGCACTTTGGGGGAAGACATCCCCGGATTATCCCTGCTCGCTCAAGCAGCCCGCCTCGATGGTGAGGCGGCGCTCGCAGCGCTCGGCCAGCTGGCGGTCGTGGGTGACCAGCACCAGCGTCGTGCCCTGCTCGGGGTTGAGAGCAAACATCAGGTCCATGATGGCCGCGCCGGTGGCGTGGTCCAGGCTGCCGGTCGGCTCGTCAGCCAGCAGCAGCTCGGGCTTGACAACAAAGGCCCGCGCCAGCGCCACCCGCTGCTGCTCGCCGCCCGAGAGCACCTTGGGCCGGTGCTGCAGCCGCTCGCCCAGGCCCACCCGCTGCAGCATGGCGGTGGCCTGCGCTTTGGCATCGGGCACGCCCGCCAGCTCCAGCGGCAGCATCACGTTTTCCAGCGCGGTCAGGTTGGGCATGAGCTGAAAGCTCTGGAAGACAAAGCCCACATGCCGCGCACGCAAGGCGGCGCGCTGGTCTTCGTCCAGTGCAAACAGGTCCTGACCGGCCAGATGCACCGTACCGGCTGTGGGCGTGTCCAGCCCAGCCAGGATGCCCAGCAGCGTGCTTTTTCCCGAGCCGGAGGCGCCGACGATGGCGGCGGTCTGCCCGGCTTCGAGGACAAACGAGATATCGCGCAAAATGGCGAGCTTGCCGCTCGCGTCCTGCACTTCCTTGCACAGACCGCGCACGGCCAAAATGGATTCAGGCATGACTTCACCGTTGTTCAACCGTCGCCACTGTACCGCGACACTGCTGGCCCTGGCCGCCGGGGGAATTGCCCTGCCGGTGCAATCGACCACAGGCGCCCGCAAGCTGCTGGTGCTGGGCGACTCGCTGAGCGCCGAATACGGCTTGCCCCGCGGCAGCGGCTGGGTGGCCTTGCTGCAAAAGCAGCTCGACCAGAGCCACCCCGGCACCGTCATCGTCAACGCCAGCATCAGCGGCGAGACCACCTCGGGCGGGCGCTCGCGCCTGCCCGCCCTGCTCAAGCAGCACCAGCCCACGCATGTGGTGATCGAGCTGGGCGGCAACGACGCGTTGCGCGGCTTGTCGCTGGGCATGACGGGCGACAACCTGATGTTCATGGCCAAGGCCGCCAGGCAGGCCGGCGCCAAGGTGCTGCTGCTGGGCATGCAGATGCCGCCCAACTACGGCGCCGACCTGACGCGCCAGTTCGCCGCCCTCTACCCCACGGTGGCCAAGGCCACCGGCTCGGCCCTGGTGCCGTTTTTCCTCAAGGGCGTCGGCGACGATGTCGATCCGCTGCGCTGGTTCCAGGCCGACCGCATCCACCCCAACGAGGCCGCCCAGCCTCGCCTGCTGGCCAATGTCTGGCCGGAACTGCAGAAACAACTGAAATGAGCGTTCACCTGATCTCGGCCGACGAGGCCATGGCCCGTTATGACCGCTTTGACGCCGTCATCGACGCCCGCTCCGAAGGCGAACACGCCGAAGACCATCTGCCCGGCGCGCTCAACTGGCCCTCACTCAACAACGAAGAGCGCATCCGTGTCGGCACGCTCTACAAGCAGGTCAGCCCCTTCGAGGCGCAGAAGATCGGCGCCTCGCTGGTCGCGGCCAACATCTCGCGCCACATCCAGGCCCATGTGATGGACAAGCCCAAGAGCTGGCAGCCGCTGATTTACTGCTGGCGCGGCGGCAAGCGCAGCAATTCGCTCGCGCTCATTCTGGGCCAGATCGGCTTCAAGGTGCACCTGATCGAAGGCGGCTACAAGGCCTTTCGCAAGGCGGTGGTGGAAGACACGCCGCGCCGCGTGGCGCCGCTGCAGTTTCGGGTGCTCTGCGGCCCCACCGGCTCGGGCAAGACCCGGCTGCTACAGGCGCTGGCCGCGCAGGGTGCGCAGGTGCTCGATCTGGAAGCCATCGCCAGCCACCGCGCCTCGGTGCTGGGCGTGATCCCGGGCCAGCCCCAGCCGACGCAAAAAGCCTTCGAAACCCGGCTGTGGCACACGCTGCGCCAGCTGGACCCGGCACGCCCGGTGTTCGTTGAGGCCGAGAGCAAGAAGGTCGGCAACCTCACCGTTCCGGACAGCCTGATGGCGGCCATGCGCACCAGCCCGTGCGTGCGGCTGGAACTCTCGCTGGCACACCGCGTGCAGCTGCTGATGGAAGACTACGACTACTTTGCCCGGGACGCGGCCTTCTTTTGCGAACGTCTGGACAAGCTGATCGACCTCAAGGGCCGCGCGCTCATCGACGACTGGAAAGCCCGGGTGCATGCCGGCCAGACCGCCGAGGTGGTGGCCGAACTGCTGGAAAAACACTACGACCCGGGTTACGAAACATCCACCGCGCGCAATTTCGTGCAGTACGCACAGGCGCCGGTGCTGCAGCTGGGCGGCCCCGATTCAAAGGCCATGGCAGAAGCGGCAAGCCAGTGTTTGGTTGAACCACCTCAGACACTGCAGACCCACCAGGGTCATTGACCCTCAGTCGGTCCAGGCCACAGCCCCCCTGTACGCATGCCAGCTGGCGTGCCCCAGCCAGGGGCCGACGAAGATCAGCGCCAGCATCCAGGGTGACAGGAACGACAACACCACCAGCACGCTCAGGATCAGGCCCCACAGCAGCATCACCGCCAGTTCACCCAGAAACACCCGCAGGCTGGTGATACCGGCGGTGATGGCGTCAGTGTCGCGGTCCAGGATCATGGGAATCGAGACGGCCGAGATGGCATAGACCAGTGTCGCAAAGATACCGCCCACGAACAGGTATACCGCCACGAACTCGAAATTTTCGGGGTTGAAAATAGCCTCGATCACGCCGGTGGTGGACGGCATGCCGGTGTTGAAGAACACCGCAAACACCACCAGCGAGGCCCGCCCCCACAGCAGCTCCAGCACCATGAGGACCAGCACCAGCATGGCCATGCTCTTGATGTGACCATCCCAGCAGGTCAGCGAGGCCGACAGGCTTTGCGGCAGGCCCTGCTCGCGCCGTCGGCTGACCTCGTACAGCCCCATGGCCAGGAAGGGTCCTACCAGCAGGCAGCCGGAGACCATCGACAGCGTGTACTCGGGCCGGTGCCGAAACACCATGGTCAACACCTGGGCCATGAGCCAGAACGCCAGGCCATAAAACAGGGCGATGCCGGGGCTGCCCCGCAAATCCTGAAACCCGAGCGCCAGCCAGCGCAGGGGCGCCAGCAGCGGCAAGGACCGGATGCGCGCCCTGGGGCCGACCGGCGCCGGAGGCACATAGGGCGCCTGCATGACAGGCAGCTCGGAATCCTGGGGAGTTTGGGGCTCAGACATAGCGCGCGAGGAACTACAACAACAGCCGCAGGCTAAACCGCCCTCCCCCCACTGCACAGTGCGGAAAACACCAAGCCCTCAAGCGGTTTTCGGCAGGTGCCGCTTCAGGGCTTGACCGAGGTCAAGGATCAAGGCCTCGGCCGACTCCAGCCCCATCGAAAAGCGCACCAGATGGCCGGGCTTGAGGTGAGACCGCTCGCGGCTGCGCATGTTGGCCAGGTCGTAGGGCACCACCAGGCTCACCGGCCCGCCCCAGCTGTAGCCGATGCGAAACAGCTGGAGCGCATCGCAAAAGGCATCGACCTGGGCCTGGCTGTAGCGGGCATCGAGCAGCACGCTGAACAGGCCGGCCGACAACCCGGCTCCGCCCTGCGGCGTGCATACCGACTGCCAGTGGGCATGGCCGGGCGCACCGTCAAACGCCGGGTGCAGCAACTGCACACACTGTGGCTGCGCCTGCCACCAGGCGGCCAGCGCCCGCGCCGTGCGGTCCTGGGCGGCGTAGCGCAGGCCGATGCTGGGCAGCGCCCGCAACACGGCCTCGGCATCGTTGGCGCCCACGCCCAGGCCCAGGCGCATGTGGCACAGCTTGACCTTCAGGTGCAGCGCCTGGTCGCGTGTGATGATGCTGCCCATCAGCACATCGCCTCCGCCGCTGGGGTATTTGGTGAGCGCCTGTACGCTGATGTCTACGCCCAGCGAGCCATCGCCCAGCAGGTCAAACGGCCGGAAGGCCAAGCCTGCGCCCCAGGTGTTGTCGAGCGCGCAGACCACGCCCCGATCCCGGCACAGGCGCACCAGCGCGATCAGATCGGGGAATTCCATCGTCACCGAACCTGGCGCTTCCAGCCAGACCAGGCGGGTACGCTCAGTGATGCGCGCGGCCAGATCGGCCGGGTCCATCGGATCGTAGTACGCATGGGTGATGCCCCAGTGTTTGAGCTCGCCTTCGGCCAGTGCCTTGTTCGGACCGTAGGCGTTGTCCGGAATCAACACCTCGTCGCCGGTCTTGAGCAGGGCCAGCGCGGTATTGGCGATTGCGGCCAGGCCGCTGGGCACCAGCACGCATTGCAAGCCACCTTCAAGCGCGCACAGGCGCTCTTCGAGCAGGTAGGTGGTGGGGGTGCCATGCAGGCCGTAGGTGTAGCCGCTTTTGTCCTTCCATTCGCGCGAGCGCATGGCAGCGACGTTCGGGAAGTAGACGGTGGAGGCCTTGAACACGCCGGGCTGAGGGGCATCAAAGCCCTCGGGCGGGGTGTAGGGGTGGTGAATGAGGTGGGTGGTGTCGGGGTGGTCTTGCATGGCTTGCATGCTAGCTGAACTCGTGCTTTGGAGTTGCAGCATTCGAGTCGCTGCCATCGGGTCGCTGCCTTCGGGACGCGGGACGAGGGGTACCGTGACGGCGCTCGACGCCGCTTCGCGCCTAAAGTCGCGCCATCACGGCACCCCTCATCCCGCTGCGAGCGTTGCTGGTTCGTTTTTCCACGGCATGCGGACCACTTCGCCAAAAGATCGGTCGGGCTGGGCCAGTGCCGTGGCGGCGACTTTAGGCGCAAAGCGACGTCGAGCCGCTGCGGCACTGGCCCAGCCCGACCGATCCCCCAGCAAGGCAAAAAAATGCCCGACTCAAGTGGCCGGGCATCAGAGCGAAGCAGCGGAAAAATCAGATCTTCCACTTCTCCATCAGCTTCTCGGGACGCATGTTGTCGTACGGCTCAAACGGCTGGTGAATCCAGGGGTTGGTCGGCAGGAAGTCCACCGAATAGTCGGGCTGGAAAGTCGAGACACCCTTGGTCCAGATCACGGCCGTCTTGAGCTCGGTGATCGGGGCGTAGTTGTTGCGCAGCTGGTCCACCACCGCCTTGAGGGTGTGGCCGGTGTCGGCCAGGTCGTCGACCAGCAGCACCTTGCCGGCGATCTCGCCCTTGGGGGTGGTGATGTAGCGGGCGATGTCCAGGTGACCCTGCACCGTGCCGGCTTCGGCGCGGTAGGAGCTGGTGGACATGATGGCCAGCGGCTTGTCGAAGATGCGCGAAAGGATGTCGCCGGGGCGCATGCCGCCGCGGGCCAGGCACAGGATGGTGTCGAACTGCCAGCCCGACTGGTGGATCTTGAGCGCGAGCTTTTCGATCAGGTTGTGGTACTCGTCATAGCTCACATACAGGTGCTTGCCGTCTTCGGTCAACATATGGGGTTCTCCAGTAAACAGTTCGGATGGACTCGGGCCTGAAAGCCTCAGGGCAGGAAGGGGTGGTGCATCAG
>JACCDG010796589.1_pt1 | contig 16366 bp, 16 predicted proteins | sample 7442471 | NCBI WGS metagenome assembly JACCDG01 (sample SAMN15323444, study PRJNA562643) | freshwater metagenome | isolation source: river surface water | place: USA:Blue River Watershed | collected 2017-08-17 | reverse complement strand
GGCCACCATACCCGTTTACAAAGCGAACAGGAAAGTCAATGAAATCAACGGTCTACCCAGACCACCCCCGCGCCAGTGCTAGCTTTGCGTACCGTCACTTATTGCACTGAAAACGAGGAGACCCCGGGTCATGCCAGGTCCAGGACAGGGTCCATCCCGACGCCGCGGTAGCGCAGCATCGCGTTGGGCTCCACCCCCAGCCAGCGGGCGACCTCCTGCTCGGGAACGCCTTTGCGCAGCATGCGCAGGGCGAAGGTGTGCCGCAGGCGGAACGCCCCGCCCATCACCTGCTCGGGCGGCCAACCCGCGTCCTCGAGGACAGCCAGCACGGCGTCATGCTGCGTCTGCTTCGCCCAGGGCTTGCCGGTCTTGGTGGCGGGCAGCAGCCAGTCGCACGGGATGGCTAGGTCCTGGCGGACTTGCAGCCAGTGCCGCAGCAACTCGGCCGCCCAGTGCGCCACCGGCACCTTGCGCGCCGGCGCGTGGGTGCCGGCCGGGACATGGATGCGCCGACCACCGGCGTCCGGGTGGCTGGAGAACTCCACGGCGCATGACAGGGTGAGCGCGCGCACCTCGCCTGGCGTGAGGCCCGCTCCCAACTGCAGGGCCAATGAGGTGCAGTTGCGCACCTGCTGCCACGGGACGTCGGGCGCGGTGCGCCCGGGACGGGCGCGCACCCGCGAGAGGTACGCCACCAGGCGGCGCGCCGGGGCCGGCGCGAGATAGTCGATGACGTCGTGGCGGCGCGCCTGGGCGTAGCGCCACTCCCGGTGAGCGCCCAGCAGGTCCATGGCCACGGTGGGCGGCGAGGCGCGGCGCGCGAGCGCCGCATGCGTGAGGACCCGATCGATCAGGTGCAGCAGTCGCCACACGTAGCGCGGGGTGGGCAGGTCGCCGGCGCGGCTGCCGCGCGTGCGGATGAATCGCTCCAGGTCCTCCATCCTCAGATCCTCGAGGGCGACCACCCGCCCGGGGCGGGTGCACAGGCGGGCGAAGGCGACCCACATGTCCTCGTAGACGCCCCAACCCTGCGGCGAAGTGATGTCGCCCTTGGCCCGCATGGCCGCGCGCCAGGCATCGAAGGCCTGGGCGTACCCGTTGAATGCTTCGGCGGCAGGATCGTGAAACAGGTCGGACATGAAACCGGACTAACGGCAGTGAGGATGCCATCCTACCAAACACCGTCTTCAATTCAAGGAACGGCGGCCCTGCCGTTAGTCCGGTTCTGTTTGGCCGCATTCGGCCCACCCTTCGCGCCTGGGTGGCGCGTTTCGATGCTCGTGGGTGTGGCTGGTGACGCCAGCCGTCAGCTGATGCGACGGGGACCGAGCTTGTCGCGCCAATCGGCGCCGTACTTTTCGGCTGCGTACAGATTGATGACCTTGCTGGACAGCAGTCCCCTGCCCTCGCCCAGTCGGCAGTCCGCGTGGCGCTGGAGTTCGCGCGGCGAAATGCGCAGGCCCTGGCCATTGAGTTCGGCCACCGCCCGCTCGAACCAGGCCTGGCGCTCGCTCATGGCCAGGAGGTTGAAGTCGGCATTCGATCGGGCCAGCATCTCGGCTTCTTCGCTCTCGCCGGCCACCGGCTTGGCCGGCGGCTGGTCGGGCGGTGGCGGCGCGACCAGCAATTGCTGCGGTTCGGGCGCACCCTGCACCTCCTCCCGCTCGTTCTCCAGCACCCGCTTGAGCCATGCGAACGGGTTGCGGATCGCGGCGGCACCGCGCGCCGAGATCTGCTCTTCAAGTCGCAGCAGGCTGGCGCGCACAGGACCTTCGCCGAACTCCTGGATCAGGATGGTCAGGCGCGGCTCGCTCACGCCCACCGCCAGGGACTGCTGCAGCAGCGCGTAGTCGACCTTCGTGGGCGCCAACAGCGCCAGCGGCGCGATTTCCTTCTTCGACACCAGGAACTGCACCGTGCCGGCGGCCTTGTCTTCCAGCATCTCGATGTTGAGATCGGTCTGCGCGTTGATCTCTTCGAGCGAAGGCGTGACCTTTTCGCTCTTGAACTTCACCCAGGGCCGCCGCTTCTCGCCCACCGCCGGCGCCTTGGCCGACAGCGCGTCGATCCACCAATCGGTGGGCTTCGAGGCGGTCAGACCGCCGCGGTGGTTGTCCTTGAACTTGGCGCAGATTTCGTAGAGCGCCAGGCTGGCGTAGGTACTGAGCTTGGCCGCGATCACCAGGTTGATGTACGCGTAGTGCGCCTGGCCGTCCTTGAAAACGCGCGGGTCGAGCATCCGGTTGATCTCGGCATCCAACTGCCATTCCAGCCACAGGACCCCGGAGTCATCTCGCTCCAGCTTTGGCGAGACCAGCATGTGCTTCACACCCATGCTCTCCTTGACGTCTTCGTCCGCGGCGGTGGCCACCTCGAACTCGGCGTCGGGGGCCGGCGTGTCATCGACCCGGTTGGCCGTGTCCCAGTAGACCATCCACTTGGCCATCTCGATCACGTACTCCTTGGCGTAGCGCATTTGCATCTCGCCCAGGCCAATCTGATTGAGCAGTGTCGACAGCGGCGCACGGTACACCTCCGTGGCCAGCATGGGGCGCTCCATCCGGGTCAGGTGACTTTGCGAACTCGCCAGGATCGAGGTGTAGATCTTGCGCGCCATCACGCTGATGGACGTGCCCGGCTCCGGCTTCATCACCACCAGCTTCTGATGCTTCTTCAGGTGCGGCGGCGCTGTCCGCTTGGCAAGCGGCTTGGCGGGACGGGTGGCTGGTGTCTGATCCATTCAAAACCGATCATACACGCACCATCCAAATTCGATTGGATAGATCAGAAGCGGCTCGGTTTTTTCTTGGATCTCACCGGAAAAACTTGGATGCACGCGATGTCTAAGTCGTCGAAATCGATGCAGATCCTGGCCCATCCGCCCTCCCCTACCCCCGTTGTGGCCGCCTTCACAGGCCGAGGTGTGAGCTGTGCGACCCTGCCGTTCGGTCATCGGCCAGTTGTCCACAAGGCGCGAAGTCGACCGGATGTTTCTTGGACAAACACCTGATGTTTTCTGGATCGGGACCGGATGTTTCTTGGATGGGCACCTGCTATTTTCTGGATTTCAGCGGGCGTCTTTCTCTTCTAACCCGTTGATTTCAAACAGAAAAAATTGACGTTCTCGCGTTGTAAATAGGATTTAAATAGGTCTTAAATATCTAAACTCTCCCGCTTCCCCTCCTCCACCCCAGCCCTGGTGACCTCGACGCTGGGTCGTGGCACGGGCGGGAGAGGATGAGGTTCTTTTTGAACTTCCGGAACGGAACCAAGAAATTTCCGGCGTTGCGCGGAAAAAACTGAGGTCATGACGGGAAGTGCGCTAGAGTCACGGAAACAGCGACTCTCTCATAAAACGATGCCCGTCACCCTCGAAGACCTGGTTCAGCAAGCAGGCCGCGCCACCCAAGCGGTCTCCGTCGCGCGTGAACTCGCGCTGGCGCCGACGCTGGAAAAGTTGCCCCCGATGATCGGGTCGGCCGAACTGCAGGGCATCTGCGGGATCTCGCCCCACAAGCTCAAGTCTATGGCGGAAGCCGGCAAGCTGCCCGCCAGCAAGAAGTCGTCCAGCCTGCACGCCCGCTGGGAGTTCACCCTGGCCGAACTGCAGGTGTGGGCCAAGGCGCTGCGCAAGAAGCGAATGCGCCCGGAGGGCGCCGACGCGGCGGTGGTCACGGTGGCCAACTTCAAGGGCGGCGTGTCCAAGACGACGTCGGCCGTGACGCTGGCCCAGGGCCTGAGCATGCGCGGTCATCGGGTGCTGTTCATCGACCTCGATCCCCAGGGCTCGGCCACCGCCCTCTTCGCCCTGCAACCGGGGGTGGAGGTCGACGACGAGACCACCGCGCTGGGGGTCTTCGAGGGCCAGGAAACCTCGATCATCCCGGCCGTGCGCGAGACCTATTGGCCGGGCGTCGACCTGGTGGCCGCCAGCCTGTCGTTGTACGGCGCCGAGTTCGCCCTGCCCGCCCGCCAGAAGACCGACCCCGGCTTCGAGTTCTGGACCTGCCTGGACCTGGCGCTCGATGAAGCCCGCGAGCACTACGACGTGATCGTGATCGACACGCCGCCGTCGCTGTCGTACACGACGATCAATGCGCTGCATGCCTCCGATGGCGTGCTGATCCCCCTGCCCCCTTCGATGCTGGACTTCGCCAGCTCGGCCCAGTTCTGGAATCTGTTCTCCGATCTGTGCCAGCAGTTGTACAAGGGGCCGCACAAGAAGGAGTTCTCCTTCATCGACGTGCTGCTGGCCAAGGTCGATGCTGGCGATTCGGCCACGCCGCAGATCCGCCAGTTCATCGCCGAGACCTACGCCGGCCGGGTGTTGCCGATCGAGATCCCCAAGACCGCCGCCACCACCAACGCCAGCACCGCGCTGGGCACCATCTATGACGCCGGCGCCAAGGCGTCGGTCGGTCCGAAGACCTATGCGCGCGCGCGCTTGGCCTACGACTCGTATGTCGACCTGATCGAAGATCGCCTGCAGACGGTGTGGCAGTCGCAACTGGAACTCCTTCGCAACTTCGGGAAGAAGAGCAATGGTTAAGCCTCTCCATAAACTCAGCCTCGATTCGCGCCTGAGCGCGGCAGCCGACAGCGCCGCCCTCGCTCGGAAGGCCGTCACCCCGGTGGGCAAGACGATGGGCGATGCGATCGACCGGCGCAGCGAGATCGTCAAGGAGAACGAGGCGCTCAAGGCCCGCGTCACCGAACTGCAGTCGCAGGACCTGGTCGTCAAGCTCGACACCTCGCTGATCGACGAAAGTGCCTGGGCCAACCGCGACGACGCCAACTTCGCCGAGGGCAATCAGGACTTCGCCGACCTGAAGGCGGAAATCGAGAACGCCGGCGGGAACGTCCAGCCGATCAAGGTGCGGCGCAAGGGCGAGCGCTATGAAGTGGCGTTTGGCCACCGCCGGCTGCGCGCCTGCCGCGAACTGGGCCTGCCGGTGGCGGCGATCGTCGAGGACATGGACGACGCCAAGCTTTTCGTCGAAATGGACCGCGAGAACCGGGCGCGCAAGAACCTCAGTGCGTACGAGCAGGGCGAGATGTACCGCAAGGCGCTCGAGCGCAAGCTGTTCGCGTCGCAGAACCAAATGAGCAAGGCGCTGGGCGTCGACCAGACGGTGATTTCCCGGGCGGTCCAACTGGCCTCCCTGCCGCGCGAGATCATCCAGGCCTTCGCCTCCAAGCTGGACATCCAGTTCCGCTTCGCCGCGCCCCTGGCTAAGGCCTGCGCCGAGGACCGGGCCGCGGCCATCGCCCAGGCCAAGGAGATCGCCAAGATGACGCGCCGGCCGGCGGCTGCCGCGATCGTCGATCGCATCGTCGCGGCCACGATCAGCACGCCGGCAGCACCAGCGACGCAAGCTGGTGCTGCCGAGATTGCGGGCGGCCAGGTCCGGGTCGCCACCGACAGCAAGGGCGCCTTGTCGCTGCGCTTTGCCAAGCCGCTGGATCCGGCGGTGCAGAAGAAGATCCTGGACGCCATCGAGAAGATCCTCGGCTGACCCCGTCGCCGTTTCACCCCAGAGGCTTATGCACCGTGCATAAGCCTCTTTTTCTTGGGCCTTGCCTTATGCACGGTGCATAAGGGCAGGGGACCTGGAGGGTCGTGTGGGGCGGGAACGGGGGTTATGCACGGTGCATAACCCCGGCAATGAGGCCGGCGGGGCATCGGTCATAGTCTGACCGATGCCCCGGGCTATCCGCGTCGAAGCATGGCAGGGCTCTGTTGGCGGCCGCCCGCTTATGCACCGTGCATAACTCGAAGCGGGTGGCGACGGGCGAGGGCTGTTACGCGCCGAAGACCTTGCCGATCTCCGCGAACTGGCGCTTGGCATTGGCCCGGGTGTAGCGGGCGGTCATGGCGGGGGAGGCATGACCCATCGTCTCCTGGACTGCATCGGGCGCCGCGCCGCGCTCGATGGCGCGGGTGCCAAAGGTGTGGCGCAGCCAGTGGGTGCTGGCCATCAACAGCTGGGATTTCTCGTGGACGGGCAGGGCGCTGGCGCTCACCGCCTTGGGCAGCCAGCGGCGCATGGTGGCGTACAGCGCCGAGTAGCTGATCGACTCGAGCGGCTCCCGAGCCGAGGCCAGCAAGGGCGTGTCGGGCGGGGCGGTGGCAATGGTGCCCAGGCCGCGCGCTGCCAGGTAGGTCTCCAAAGCCTGGCGCGCCTGGCGGTTCAAGGGAACATGGCGGCGCTTGGCGCCCTTGCCATGCACCGCCAGCGCCACGCCTTCAGGAAGGCTGGCCAGGTGCTGCAGCCGCGCGCCCAGCAACTCGGCGGCGCGCAGACCGGTGGCCTCGCCAAAGCGCAGCAGGAACTGCATGCGGTGGCTGGCGGGGGAGGGCGGGGCGCTGGTGAAGAACCGCACCAACTCGTGCATCGCCGGTTCGCTGAAAGCCTTGACTTCGCCGCGGTCGGTGCGGTCGTCACCCTGGCGTTTGCTGATCAACGCGAACGGATTGGCGCTGATGTGCCGGGCCTGGACCAGCCAGTCCAGCCAGCTCGACACGATGGTCAGGGCCTGCTGGCGGCTGCCGGGGGAGAGCTGGCCACGAAAGGGCGCCCAGCCGATCTCGCCCGGGGCGGCCTTGCGCCGGGAGATGTACCGTGCCGGGATGTCCTGCAGGAACTCGCTGAAGGCCGTGGCGTCGGGGATGCCCAGGCTGGCCGGGGTCACGCCGGGGCGCTCAAAGCGCAGCCAGACCAGGAAGCGGCCGACCTCGCGTGCGTAGACGGTGCGGGTGGCGGGCGAGCGTGCCCGCGCCGCGATCCAGGCGGCCACCGACTCGTGGACGGAGGCCTGGCCCAGCAAGCTCCCCGACTGGGAGGGCAGGGCAGGGGAGGCGGCTGCCGACACGGCCGTGCCGGGCATCGGTGCCGCCGGGGCGCCGAAGAAGGGCAGGGCGGTCGCCTCGCGCGGCAGCAGGGTGCGCAAGAACGCCTCGAGGCGGGCCGCCTTGGTCCGGCCGATCCCGGGCAGCGCCCGGTACCAGGCGCCGCCGGCGCTGACTTTCGAGTTGAGTTCGCCCAGGGTGGGCAGGCCGGCGGCGACCAGCTTGCGGGCCAGGGCCTCGTCGAACCAGCCGCCCACGAAGTCGGTGGGGGAGGGTGCCTGGGCGACGGTCTGCTCCAGCGTGCGCAGCAGTTCGAGTTGCCGCTCGCGCAGCCGCTGGCGGCGGGCCGACCGGGGGTCGGCGGGGAACGCCTCGGCGTACATCTGGGCGACTTCGGCCTCGCTCCAGCCGTCCAGGCCGCGCTCGGCAATGAAGTCCTCGAGGCTGGGCCTGACGGTGGTGCCCGCGCGGATGGTCAGGCCGATCAGTCGGGCGGCGCTGCGCTGGTCCGGGCCGTGGCGCCGGGCCGCCGCGCGCACCTGGTCGACGACCAGGCGGTGGGCGGTGACGGCTTCATGGCCATGCTCGATGCCCAGATAGCGCTTGGCGCAGTCCAGCCGGTCCAGGCCCTCGGCAATTGCACGCAGGTAGGCGAAGTCGTGCGGGCCGATGCGGCGTCGGTAAATGCTTGTCGCGCTTGAGGAATTGCTCGTGCCCATGGCGAGGCCTGGTTTTGACGAGCAAATTTAACATAAAGATAATTGAAAGTTATCTTTATGCAATGAGTCCTGATTTGCCCCCGAGCGGCGCAGTCCAGGCCTCGCGCACCTACCGAGGGCGCCTGGACTCGAGGCACGGTGCCAGGCTCACATCGCCTGTACACGGGGCCTTTGGCGAGTACCCGTCATTGCCACGAGTGAGCAAGAAGGCAGCCGCAGTTCACGCTTGAAAAATCATCGCCTGCGTGTGGCTCAAGACTTCGAATGGCCGCGCGATGCCAATGATGTGATGTGTCGCTCCCGAGCACTGTAAGCGGATGGCGATCCCATCTTGAAGCTGGCTGAGGGAGCGCGGATGCTTGTGTCCACGAACAGATGCGTGGACACATGGACACTTTTGAGAGTGATGCTCTGGTTGCCCGGCCGGCCAAGCGAGGTTGGCGGCGGCATTCGGAGCAATTCAAGGCGCGGGTCATCGAGTTGGCTTGCCAGCGCGAGGCGTCGGTGGCGGCCGTGGCGCTGGCTAATGGGCTCAACGCCAACATGCTGCGTCGCTGGGTACGCGAGCACGAGCAGTCGAGCGCGAGCAAGACGTGCCGGGTTGAGCCCGCGGCAAGCTTTGTGCAGTTGCCGGTGAACCTGGCGTCGCAGACCGTCGCCCCTGTGGCGGCGTGCGAGCGGGTCCAGGTGCAGATCGAACGCGGGGACATGCGGATCATTGCGAGCCTGCCGTTGGATACGGGTAGCGCGGTCTGGCTGCGCGAAGTGCTGCGGTGATCCGCGTCGAAGCGATCTGGCTGGCGTGCGAGCCGCTGGACATGCGCGCTGGCACCGAGACGGCACTGGCGCGGGTGGTGGCGGTGTTCGGCGAGGCCCGGCCCCACCATGCGTACCTGTTTGCGAACAAGCGTGCCACGCGATTGAAGGTGCTGGTGCATGACGGCATCGGGGTGTGGCTGGCGGCGCGGCGGCTCAACGCAGGGCGCTTCGTGTGGCCCACGGGCGGCGGCCAGGTGGGCCTGAGCCGCGAGCAGCTGGACGCGCTGGTGTTGGGCCTGCCCTGGCAGATGTTGGGCGATGCCGGAATCATTCGCGTGATCTGAAGGGGCGATCAATCGGGCAAAGCGCCAATGCCTGAGGGCTGCCAATGGCGGCATGATCGCTGTCCATGATCTCGACGCAGGACCTGGACACGCTGGACGCGCAGCAAATGCGCGCGATGCTGGCGCGCCTGCAGGCCGAGGTGCTGCACAAACAGGCGGTGATCGACAAGCTCACGCACGAGAACGCGGTGCTCAAGCGGCTGAAGTTCGCGGCGCAGTCCGAGCGGTTCAACGCCGAGCAACGCGACCTGCTGGACGAGACGCTGGACGCAGACCTGGAGGCCGTCTCGCGGGAGATCGCGGCGCTGGCGCCGGCCACGCCTGTGGCGGCCGTACGGCGCCAGCCCAAACGCGCTGCGCTGCCGGCGCGACTGCCGCGCCGGGAGATCCGCCATGAACCCGAGAACACGACCTGCGCCTGTGGCTGCCAGATGAAACGCATCGGTGAGGACATCGCCGAGAAGCTCGATTACGTGCCCGGCGTGTTCACCGTGGAGCGGCACGTGCGGGGCAAGTGGGCGTGCGCCAAGTGCGAGACCATCGTGCAGGCGCCGGTGGCGCCGCACGTGATCGACAAGGGCATCCCCAGCACGGGCCTGCTGGCGCAGGTGCTGGTAGCCAAATACGCGGACCACCTGCCGCTGTACAGGCAGGAGGGGATCTACGGGCGAGCGGGCCTGGCAATCCCTCGCTCGACACTGGGGCAGTGGATCGGGGCGTGCGGGGTGCAGTTGCAGCCGCTGGTCGACGCCATGCGCCGTCAATTGCTCCAACAAGCCGTGCTGCACGCCGACGAGACGCCGGTGGCGATGCTTGATCCGGGCGCGGGCAAGACTTGCCGCGCGTACCTGTGGACGTACTGCAGCACGGCCTGGAGCGCCGACAAACTGGTGGTGTTCGACTTCGCCGAGGGTCGTGCGGGCCGTTACCCGGCACAGTTCCTGGGGCACCCGGGCGACCAAGCCTGGCGCGGCACGCTGATCTGCGACGATTACTCGGGCTACAAGGCCCTGTTCGCCAACGGGGTGACCGAGGCCGGCTGCCTGGCGCACGCACGGCGCAAGTTCCATGAGCTGTGGGCCAACCACCAAAGCGCCGTGGGCGAGCAGGCCCTGGCGCTGTTCGCCCACCTATACGAGGTTGAGCGCGAGGTCGCCGACCTGGACGACCAGGAGCGACGAAGGATCCGGCAGGAAAGGGGCAAGCCCGTTGCCGACACCCTGCACACGTGGCTCACGGCCCAGCGGCAGAAGGTGCCACCGGGATCGGCCACAGCCAAGGCCATCGACTACAGCCTCGGGCGCTGGGCGGCGTTGACACGCTACCTGGACGACGGCCGACTGGCCGCGGACAACAACCGGGTGGAAAACCTGATCCGACCCATCGCGATCGGCAGGAACAACTGGCTGTTCGCCGGCAGCCTGCGTGCGGGCCAGCGGGCCGCCGCGGTCATGAGCCTGATCCACTCAGCGCGAATGAACGGGCACGACCCCTACGCTTACCTGCGCGACGTGCTTGAACGTCTGCCCACGCAGCCGGCCAACCGCATCGACGAGCTGCTGCCGCATCGCTGGGCCACACCGGCCGCTTGACCCGGTACCCGTGATCGCCACGCGCGGTCAAGATGGGATGCCCGCGCGCTTACGCGCCGCCAGCCGCGCCTCGGGCTCAGTCGCTAAAACCGGGCAATACCTGAGCGTGGCGTTCGTAGCTGTCATCAGGTCCTGTGCCAGGAAGACGTCACCCTCGTCCTCAGTGATCGGCGGGTGTTTCGGATCACACAGACGACCGTATCCAATCGTCCAGTAGCCGGCTGGGCAGATGTACGGATGTGCGCGGCCCAGTTCGCTGTTCGGCACGCGGTGGAATCCTTCGAAGCGCTTGGCCAGATCGATAGCCAATTTCGGCACTTCGATCACGATCGAACCCGATCAAACACACGCCCGAGGAACCAGAAGTTGAGCACGCCGGCCCAAAGCGCCTGATCGGCCTCGGTCCAGGCATGCAAGATGGCCTCGCCCCAGGACGCACCAGCAGTCACTGCGGCGGCGAACGCTGCGGTCTTGGCAGCGCAGTACAGGCCCATGAACCAGTAAGTGATGACGGGGCGAACGCTTGCAGAAAGAGCGTCGGCCCAGGTCACCCCAGAAGGACGCCCCTGAGCGGTCACCGCCTCGCGTAACGCCTCGATAGCGCCGACATTCCAGGCGGCTTCAGCCGCCGCACCGATCTCGGACATACGCTGCGCACCGCGCAGCTTCTCGAACTCCAGCGCCTTGTCTTGCATGGCGAGTTCGTGCCCGCGCTCGCCCTTTCGATCGAGCCACTTGAGGATCTCAGGAGCTAAGCGAAAAGCGCCCCCGAGAAGACCTCCGAGCAGCGTTTCGATCATTGGGAGCCTCCCATCAGCTTGAGCTTGATAGCGGCGCCGACCAGCAGGCTGGCGAGAATGCCCGTGGTCACCACCCGGACGGCCGTCTGCCAGGCCGTATGCCTGGCATCTCGCCAGGCATCCAGGAGGCCGCGCAGTTCACGGATGTCACGCGCCGCGTGGCCGTTTTCCAAGCCAAGATGGGCCAGACATCTTTCTGCCCCTCGCTCGGCGGCCCGCGTCAAAAGTTCATCAAGGTCCTCCTGGCGCATGCTGAGGACCGAGGGCTGCTGGGTTTCATCGGTCATGGTTGTCTCCAAAAAGAAAAAGCCCGCTCTGGCGTGAGCCAGGCGGGCAACATTGGGAAATAAGATCAGGCCGCGACGACCTGAACAGGAAATGGTTTGTGTTGACGAATGGCTGGCGCGACGGTGGTCATGTCGCCGTTGCTTTCGACAAAGGCCAAGCTGATGACCTCGATAGCAGAGACCTCGTCCTTACGGATGGCCGCCCCCTCGACACTGGTGAGGATCAGGCCCTGCGTCTGGTAGTACAACGCCGCAGCCAGCAAGGCGAGGTTGTGAACGAAGGCGTTGTCACACGCGGCCGTCCAGTATTCGTCCTCCAGGAACAGGCAAGCACCCTTGCAAAGTTGGACCACTGGGCAGCGAGGGCACTCGCTGCGGGTGCTGAAGTGGTAGGCCGTTTTGACCTGAATGTCCTCGAACTGATCGACATGCCCCACCTTGTGATGGGTCGACGCACTCATGTTCTGGCAGGTGATCACGTTGCCCTTCATGTCGACGGCAATCGAGTCATCGCGGTCCATGCCGCACTTTTGGCCCAGCGTAGCCAGCGGTCGGGACTGGGCTTGAGCACGCATGAATTCATCGACTTTGTCGCGCATCGTCCCAACCGCCATGCCGGAACCCGTTGCCAGTTCCCAGAACACTTGGTGCAGGTAACGCACCCGGTCCGCCCCCATTAGCGACAAGGACATGCCGCCCTGGTCGTAGGGAAGCATCACCTCCTCGGTGGCCAGTTCGATGGCCTGCAGGGGGAGATCCAGCCTTTCCGAAAAATAGCCACGCACCGCCTTGAGCGATTGGTTGTGCTTGTGCAGCACGGTGTTAAAGCTCATGCGATTCAGAGGCATGCGGCGGGTGACCCAACGCTTGATTTGAGCCAGAGAAGCCGAATCATCGAGTGGGTCTGGCCCCCTGAACTGCTGCGCAGGGCCGTCATGCGACAGGCCGATGCCGATGTCCAGCGCCTCCACCCACGCGAGTTTTTCATCGTCGAACAAGGATCCATTGGTCACGATCGATAACTGCGCGTTCGGGTACTTGACCTTGACCGCCTCACCCAGCGGCTTGAGCAGCTTCCAGTACACGAAGGGCTCGCCACCCCAGAATTCGATCTTGACGCCTTCCCCACGCCCGTCGTCCCCACCTGCAAACCATCCGGCCAGTTGCGCCATGAAAGGTTCGACGTCATTCGGATGGCCATCGAGGTCATGTGGCTGATGGGCCTGCGAGCAGTATTGGCAGGAGTAGTTGCACTTGAGCCCCAACTGCAATTTGAGGTGCCGAATCGCCCTGGATTTGCCTGCCGGATTGCTCGGATGATGGAGGTGCCAAAACGGACTCCACTCGGAATCCGTCTGGCGCGGGAAGGCGGCCGGCAAAGGCAAAGGCTCACCACTGTCTTTCCAGACGAGCGATGAGTCTTCGGGGTCGTAGAGGGCTTCGCGCACAAAGCCGTTCTGGCCGTTGAGGGTCAAGGTGAACTTCATACCGCGGCCTCCTCAAATGCGATCGGGTAGGCATCTCGGCAGACCTTGGCCAAATCCGCGCCAGGCGCCGTCTTGAGGTTGAAGATGTGGCGGCCAGAGGCCTTGCCATCTGGGTTGGTGACCGTGACGGTCATCACAAGGTTCGATTCGTCGATCTGGACGACATTGACGGCATAGCCTTGGCGGGCTTGAAGGTCGAGACTCATGGGGCTGACTCCTGGAGGGGGTTGAAGGCGCGGGAACGTATCTGATCGGCAGACCAAGTCAGGTCGCCCCCGGGATCGGACTGGTGTGTAAAGCGCACATTGGTGACGATGGCCACCTTGTCACTCTCGGGATCGAATAGCGGGAAGGTCGAGTGCTCCAAGTAGCCCGGGAAAATGAATAACGCCCCTGGACGGGGCGTTTGGGCGAAGAGCTTGTTTTCTTGTCGGAGCATCCAGTTGGCTTGCACCGGTCTGGGGTCGTGGAAGCACAGCGCCCCAGGCAGGCCCACTGCATCCTTCCCCTCACCCGGTCCAAGATGAACCCGAGGGTAGTAAGTCGCCACCAGTTGATTGCCAACGTGCCTGTGTGGAATGGCCCACTTGCCCAGGCCTCTTTGCCGGTTGACGAAGGTGTTGTAGGTCGTTGCCAGTTGGGAAGCATCGACTGCCGGATAGGCCAGTTGCAGGTAGGTTTGCACCCGCTTTTCGATACAGGCCAGCAATCGCAGCAGCGCCTGGCTGGGCTGCTCCCACATCATCGACACGGTGTCAGCCCGGTGGGCCATCTTGGCGGCGAGCTGGGTATGGCGCTCAAAGAATCGTTCCGCCTCCATGGCGAGTTCCTCTCTGACGTCCTCCAATTCATCGAGTTGATCGATCAGCACCTGGCTGGGCCACAAGCTCACCATCTGGGCCGTGGTGTTTGGGTTCATCGGGTCAAATCTCCGTCAAGAATCATCGCGATGGGATGCTTACGCCCATAAAACTGGTTAGGTCGATAGGTACGGCTCTCGTGGTCGAACTCGATCCAGGGCCATACGCTGAAATGAACGCTGCACCGGCTACCCAGCCAGCCCCGTCGATTGACCAGGGTGTGCTCATAGCCTGAGCAGTTGAGCCATATGCATTGACCGGGCGTGAAGGTCACATCACCCGACCCTTGAACGTCCAGAGCCAAACCAGGCGAGGCACTCAGGCAGATATCGAGGCGAAGCTCCTCAAAGATTGAGGCGTCACGGTGCGGGTGGACCAGCGGCACACCCTTCGGGTGGGGAGGCACCAGGACCGTCAGGCGCCCGGCTCCCACGGTCAGCGTGAACTGATCCAGCAGCGTTCCGATGGCCATGAAGGACCCCACCTCGCTGCGATGAACAAAGGACAGGTAGTCCGCTCCGCTGTACCGCCGATGGTCCTGTGCGGTGTACGGGTCCATGGGCGGGACGGGACGCCCGCACCATGCCAGCGTGAGATTGCGAAAAACACCCGGGCTGGCATTGCTGGCCTCAGAGACCCAAATCAAGGGTACGAAGCGATCAAAGGCCGCTGCAAACGACTGCTCAAGGTCGACCGGAACGTGGACGCCAGGCACATCCCTGATGACCACTGTTTGCTCCAAGCGAGGATCGGCCACCGCCTGGATCGCTTCGGTGAAATCGGTGTGTCGCCGCAGGTAAGCGGCCACGGTCGTGTCCTTCGGAATGGAGTCCTGGTGAACCGCCCACATCAGAGGACCTCCACGCTGGCGCTGATCTTGTGACTGAAGTACTTGAACCCGACTTTGATGACGCTTGTGTCCTGGGACTCCAGACCCAGTGGCATCCATTTGAAATGGGCAACACCCCCGGAGATCGGCACCTTGGTCTTGGGCAGAAAGCCCGCCTCACACTCGAGGTAAATCACGCCCGACCTTCTCTCGACCGGTGGCATGCTGGCGGTTTCATAGACCGGCTGGATCAACCGGGCCGTGCAAGCAACGGATTCACCGACGGCGCAGGTCAAGGGCACGTCCAATTCGAGCGATGGCAAAACGGCGTTGTAAAGGGACACCCGAGAGCGCACCTCCACGAACTCAGCGAATCCCTCAGGCGGCATGGATTGCGGGGCGTACACGAGCACCGCCACTTCTTCGATGGGGCTGTCGTCAAACGGAACGAAGAACAGGATGGTGCGCGGATGGAGGGGACGCCCCAGCAGAAACGGGTTTTTGTGCAGGTTGGTCTGCGGGAAAACCGAGTGCAAATGTCCCAAGTCATCCCAGCCAAACCGGGACTCAAGCGCCCAGTTGGTGTGGATGCCCCAGTGTTTGCCCAGGTCGATGTGCGCCTTGATCGCTGCCGGATCAAAAACGAAGGGACGCGAGCCGTATTCCTTCTGCCCCGATCCTGGGTTGAACCGCCACGGCGTCACGGTGATGGTCTGCGCTTGAAGATCCCGCTCCACCCGATAACTCACGGGGAAGGCGCCAAAGGACTCAGCAGGCGACGGAATCCTAAACAGCCGTGCCCCGACAGTGTTGCTGTCTGTCATGTGTTTTCCTCTCAGCAGTCCGTGCTGCAGTTGCAATTGCAGTTGCAGTTGCAATTCGTGCGGCAGTTGAAGGCGGTGGTGCCGCAGTTGCAATTGGTGTAGCTAGCGCAGTTGCAATTGCAATTGCAGGCCCGGTACCAGCGGCGGTACTCGCCTCCACCAATCTCGTCTTGTGCGAGGTAGTAGCCGTCGTAGGTCAGGCTCACCGACGGCACAGCGTTGTTTGCGTAAGTCGTGCCACCAGCGCCGTCGTATTGGCCGTTGTTGGCGCAGTAATTGAAGCCCAAGCCCCAGGTCCACCAACTGACGTTCGGCGGCGTCCAGTTGGGGTTACTCGCGCAGTTCCCGGTGGGCAGGTAACCGTTGCAGTTGGACGCCAGGTCGTCGTAATACTGATTGCTCCGGCCCATCTCTCCGATGTCCTGACCGTCGCTCATCTTGTAGCCCGTATTGCGCGCGCTGTCGGCCGAACCCGCCTGACTTGAATAGATCTTGGCGCCTGCCGACATGACGAGATTTCCGGACATGGTGTCGCCAGCTTTAGCGACCCGGCTGGACAGATCAATGTTGACTGTGGCGTTGCCAGCGGCGTCGGGGCCGGCGCCATTGACCGAACGCACAAAAGCGGTCGAGTCGAACCCGTCCAACTTATCGGCATCGGCTGCCTTGGCCGTGATGCCGAGATAAGTCGTATTGTGGTTGTGCGTGCTCGACGCAAAGGCGCTGGCGTGCTGGCCGTCCAGCAAGTCGGCATCGAGCCCAGTCCCGGCGCCATCGACGGTGAGAAGCTTGGCCAGTACATCGGCTGCGGTGTAGGAAGCCGCATTGAGCTTGGCCGCGAACTGGGCATCAATCCCGCTGGACAAGTCCATGATGAAGCGCCAGTTATCGGGGTTGACTCCGATCAACTGGTAGAGCTTCAACTGATCCGTTCGGTAGCACAGCATCCCCACCTGAAGATTGGTGGTCGGGTAGGTGGTGCCGCTGTGGCAGGAGATCGCCGTCTTGTCGTTGT
>JACCDG011975986.1_pt1 | contig 16369 bp, 6 predicted proteins | sample 7442471 | NCBI WGS metagenome assembly JACCDG01 (sample SAMN15323444, study PRJNA562643) | freshwater metagenome | isolation source: river surface water | place: USA:Blue River Watershed | collected 2017-08-17 | reverse complement strand
ATTAGGTTCAGTGGGCCCAGGTGACACTGTTTGGGTAGCTTTTGGTAACACATTACAATATACGACTTGGACCCAATCATCATTTGGTACTGGCGATAGTTCTGGAGGCATTTTAATAGGCACAGATCCTATTTCTTACATACAAACATCTGGAGCTGGATCATACAATGGCGATGGAAGTACCATATCAATAACTGGAAGCATAATTTCTATAGCGCCTGGATACGTTGGACAGACTAGCATTGTTACTTTAGGGACGATTTCAACAGGTGTTTGGAACGGATCTGTAATAAGTACTCCACACGGAGGAACAGGAGCGTCTTCATTCAATTCTAATGGAGTTTTGTATGGTAATGGAGCCTCGAATATACAGGCTACTACTGCATCATCTGACATTGGTGCTCTGTTAACTACAACCACTTCTGGCGGTGCCCCTTCATTTAGTACAGCATTGCAAGGGCAATACACAATCAGCAATAATACGAATTCAACATCATCCACAAGCGGTGCTTTGTCTATTGTTGGAGGCATTGGTGCAAGCGGGAATGTATTCTTTGGATCTAACCTTAATCTTGCTGGTTCTGGAAATTTAGGCAGTACATTAGGTGTAAGTTCTAGTGTAAATATCGGTGGCGGATTAGGTGTCACAGGAAATTCATTATTTAGATCTTCAGTAATTATTCAAGCAGGTGGACTTGGAGTTACTGGTGGAGTTGTTATTACCCAAGGCGGGTTGGGTGTAACCGGAGCAACGGTTTTAAATAGTTCATTGAGTGTTTCCACAAACACTATTCTAAATTCTACCTTGAATGTAATTGGATCTGCCAATTTTGCTTCTGCAATAAATGTAGGTGGTGCATCTAACATATCTGGTCTTGGCGTAAGTGGTAATTTAGATTTATATGGCGGGCTGGGCGTAACAGGTAAAACTTTATTTAGAGATAACGTTATTATCCAATCTGGTGGTTTAGGGGTTACTGGTGGAATTGTAGTTACCCAAGGTGGGTTAGGAGTAACAGGCGCTACTGTATTGCGTTCAACGTTATCTGTGTTAGGTACGGCTTCATTTGCCACTATAAATCAAGGAACTTGGAATGGTTCAATAATTGGTCTGGCATATGGTGGGACTGGACTTGGTACAACAGGTACAGCTAATCAGATGTTAGGCATGTCTGCTAACTCAACAAGTTTAGAATATAAAACTTTGATTGCTGGCAGCAATATCACGATTTTAAATTCAACAAATTCTATTACTATTTCAGCCACTTCTGGAGGCGGCGGTGGATCTGGGACTGTTAATACTGGCCTTGCTACCCAAGCTGCATATTATGCAGTAGGCGGTACTTCTGTTTCAGGCACACCTAATCTAACTATAGGTTCGACAAGTGTAAATGTAAATTTTACAACGCAGTCTACTTCATCGACTTCAGGTTCCCTTGTTGTTGCTGGCGGCCTTGGTGTAAGCGGAGATGTAAGGATAGGATCAGGATTAGGCGTATCAGGATCTTTGAATTTTGTAAGTGGTAATTTTGGCAATCTTGGTTCCTCTACATTTACATTTAACTTTTTGAGCTCCGGTAATTCACCAATATCATTGAACGTTTTAAGTGATAACTCAATATCTTTTGAGGGTAGTTCTGGGCAATTGCTGGCTATTAGCAATAATTTATCAACTGGCTTTATTTATAGCATAAATAATATTTCTGGATTACCTTTATTCAGAGCAAATGCTAATGGCAATATTGCTATGGGTGAATTTGCTGGAAATATTGGCGTAGGCATTAGTAATCCTCAATTTAAATTCCATTTAATTGGTGACGCAAATATAACAGGTGGTTTAGGAGTCTCTGGAACTTTATCAATTGCCGGAGGAGTTGGAATTACTGGTCATGTAAATCTGTCTTCAACTTTGATTATTCAAGGAAGTGCAGGAGTTGTTGGAGGGTTAGGTGTAACCGGAGCTTCTATTTTCAGATCTTCAGTAATTATTCAAACAGGCGGACTTGGAGTTACTGGTGGAATTGTAATCACCCAAGGTGGACTAGGAGTTACTGGTGGCATAGGAGTTACTGGCGGTATTACAATAACAGGTGCCGGGCTTGCAATAAATGCTGGTGGACTTGGAGTTACAGGTACTGCACTCTTTAGAAATAACGTCACTATTCAATCAGGTGGTTTAGGCGTCACTGGCCAATCAGTGTTTTTTAATAATATTGAAATTCAATCAGGTGGACTTGGCGTTAGTGGAGGTATCGGTGTAACTGGCGGAATAACAGTTTTAGGTTCTGGTATTGCAATCAATTCTGGCGGCCTTGGAGTTACAGGACCAACTATACTTAGATCTTCTGTGCAAGCATTTGGGATAATAAATATTTATGATAACACAAGCTCTACATCCTCTACTACAGGAGCTTTAATTGTATCTGGGGGACTTGGTGTTAGCGGAAGAATATCAGGAGGAACTGGGTTAAGTGTAGCAGGTTCAGCTACAATCACTGGTTCGTTATTTGCTTCATCTTTGACATTAGTTAGTCCACTCACTATATCCAACGGCGGCACTGGTTTAGGCACTTCAGGGACGGCAAACCAAATTGTAGGAATGTCAAATTCTTCTACAAATTTAGAGTACAAAGTAATTGTAGCCGGATCTGGTATAGCAATATCAAATTCTCCAAATGCTATTACACTTTCAACAACTGGAGGTGGTATTACATCGCTTAATAGCCTTTCAACTGGAAGTCAAAGTTTTGCGACTGGCATAGCAGGAACAGAATTCAATATAGTTTCGTCTGGTTCAACTCATACTTTTAATATACCAGCAGCAGGTACTGGATCTTCTGGTACAGTGACAACTGGTACTCAAACTTTCGCAGGAAATAAAACTTTCAATGGCGTAATTTCTTTTGTATCCTCAACTCTTTCAACATCTACTTCAACTGGTGGATTGGTTGTATCTAGTGGTGTTGGCATAGCTGGCACTTCATATATTGGAAATACATTATTTGCAAGCGCAATATTTGTAGCCGATAATACACAATCTACAAGTTCTACATCAGGCGCCGTTAGAATTACTGGTGGTTTAGGAGTTAGTGGCCAAATTACAACTGGGACAGGCTTGAGTGTATTAGGTCCAGCTTCTGTTGCTGGGTCTTTATCTGCATCTTCACTCACGTTAATAAATGCTCTTTCTATATCTAGTGGAGGGACTGGCCTGGGTACCTCTGGAATAGCGAATCAAATTGTAGGAATGTCAAATTCCTCTACAAATTTAGAGTACAAAGTAATTGTAGCAGGTTCTGGAATAGCAGTATCAAATTCTCCAAATGCTATAACCCTTTCTGCTACTGGCACAGGGATAACATCACTTAATTCCCTTACATCTGGTGGACAAACATTTGCTACTGGAACTTCAGGTACAGAATTTAATATAGTTTCAGCAGGTTCAACTCATACCTTTAATATTCCAGCAGCTGGTACAGGCTCTTCTGGAACAGTCACAACTGGAACACAGACTTTCGCTGGTGCCAAAACATTTAATGGTATTACGACTTTTGCTTCTGCCACAGCCGCGACATCTTCATCTTCTGGTGGATTAATAGTTACTGGAGGTGTTGGCATAGCAGGTACTTCATATATTGGAAATACATTATTTGTAAGCACAATATTTGTAGCTGATAATACAAATTCAACATCTTCTACTTCTGGGTCATTGCAAGTCACTGGAGGATTAGGAGTTAGTGGAAGAATATTCGGGGGCACTGGATTAAGTATAACAGGAGCTGCAAGTATCAATTCTACTACCACAGTAAATGGTGCAACTATATTGAATTCTACACTTTATGCAAGTGGGCCAGCTATAATTCAAAGTGGTGGTTTGGGAGTAACGGGTGGTATTGTTATATCACAAGGTGGCTTAGGCGTTACAGGAGCTGCAGTATTCAATAGCTCCTTAAGTGTAGCAGCAAGTGCTATTTTAAATTCAACATTGAATGCTTACGGGAATGTGAATTTTTCAGCGAGCATGAATGTATCAGGACCATCTAGTTTAGCCGGTGTTGGAGTAAGTGGCAATTTGGATGTTGCCGGTGGCTTAGGTATTACCGGCGCTTCATTATTTAGATCTTCAGTAATTATTCAAGCAGGTGGACTTGGAGTTACTGGTGGTATAGTCATCAGCCAAGGTGGATTAGGAGTAACAGGAGCTGCAGTATTTAGATCAACTGTTCAATCGATAGGTTCTGTAACTGTAAATAGTAATACTAATTCTACATCTTCCACATCTGGTGCGGTAGTAATAACTGGCGGCTTAGGAGTGAGTGGTAATGTTAATATTGGGACAGGCTTAAGTGTATTAGGTTCAGCTACATTTAGGAGCGGAACATCAGCTACGGGAACTGCTCCGATTTATTTAACAAGTGGAACAAATTTAACAACACCTGAAAGTGGCGCTTTAGAATTTGATGGCACATATCTTTACTTTACTCCATCTACTGTAAGGAAACAAGTATCTAACATTGCAGTATCTGGTACTGCACCTTCAGGTTCTACATCAGGAGATTTCTGGTGGGATGCAAGCTCAGGCGTACTAAAGATATACTATGATTCATATTGGGTAGAAACAACAGGTTCGGATATTTACACTGCAATCTCTAACCAAATATTATCTATAAATGATAATACTAATTCTACATCATCTACTTCAGGTGCTGTAATAGTAACTGGTGGCATTGGTGTAAGTGGTAATCTTAATGTTGGCTCAGGACTTGGGGTTTCAGGACTTACGAGTTTAACCTATACTTCTGAAAAATTGAGTACAAAGTCTTCAGCCACTGGCGTTGTAACTCATGACTTGACAACAGGATCAATATTCTATCATAGTTCTATAAGTAACAACTTTACTGCTAATATAACCAATGTACCAGACACAAATGATAGAGCAATAGGTGTTACATTAGTGTTATCACAGGGTGTAACAGCGTATATGGCAACTGCCCTTCAAATTGATGGCAATGCACAGACGATTAAATGGGTCAACAACTCAGTGCCTTCAGGTGCTGCTAATAAAGTTGATGTAGTAGGCTTCAGTTTGATAAGAACTGGATCGTCATGGACTGTTTTAGGACAATATTCTACTTACGGATAAATTTAGATGCCAATTAGTACATTTTCTAGCCAACATAAACCAACGAGTAGAATTTTTTCAGCTGATATACTTATCAGCTCTGGATTGATTTGCCATTTAAAAACAGCTCCTTCTTCAGGTTCTACTTGGACAGATGACATTGGTAACAGCAATGCAACACTGGCAAATACTCCTACATATTCAAGTAATAATGGTGGTTATATTTCTTTAAATGGCTCTAATCAATACGTTATGACTTCAACATCTTTAAACGCGCAGATAAGTGGAACATCACCTAATAAATCTACTGCGCAATCAATTTTTATTTGGTGTTACCCTACGGAGCAAGGTGTTATAGTTTCTGAAATAGGCCAAGCTACTATAAATACAAATTGGCACGATTCAAACATTGAAATCTTGAGTACAGGAGTCGTTTGTTTTAGTGTGTGGCATGGGTCGCTTACGAATAAGGTTTCTAGTACTGCAAAATCTTTCAATACTTGGTATTACATAGGTTGGACTTATTCTGGAACTACACTTACAGCATATATAAACGGGGTATCAGTTGGAACAGCAACCTTGACAAGACAAGCTCCTTTTAATAATGGATTTAATTTACATTATGCTTTAGGAGCTATTGATGGCACAAACATGGGTGACGGAAGCTATTGTGCTATGAGAGTAGGTAGTTTTCAAGTATATAATAGAGGATTGACAGCTGCAGAAGTAGCAAGGAATTATAATAGTAATAAATCAAGGTATGGACTATAATTTAAATGGCAAATATTGATTTCCCACCAGGTGCTATAAATGGCACAACATATTCGCAGAATGGAAAGACTTGGGTCTTTGATGGTACTTCATGGTCTATAGTAGCCAATATAATACCGGATGCAAGTACAACAACAAGTGGATTAGTAAACACCTCTACACAAGTATTTGGTGGTGATAAAAATTTTGCTAATAATTTAGATGTAGTTGGTGGTTTAGGTATTACTGGGTCTGTTGTGTTTAGGTCGACAGTTGATATTCGTGGTGCTTTGAGTATCAACAATAATACTAATTCAACATCTTCAACTACTGGAGCTATAATTTTAGCTGGCGGCTTAGGCGTTTCTGGAAATGTCAATGTTGGAACTGGATTAACTGTACTCGGCTTGATACATTCAGCCTCAAATACTAATTCAACATCCTCTACATCAGGTGCTGTTGTAATCACAGGAGGGCTTGGAGTAAGTGGTAGGATATTTGGCGGCACTGGACTAAGTATATCAGGACCATCGACATTAGACTCGACAATAACAGTCAATGGCGCGTCTATTTTGAATTCTACCCTTTTTGTTAATAGTACAACAATAATTCAGTCAGGCGGTTTAGGGGTTACAGGTCAAGCAGTATTTAGAAATAATGTTGAAATTCAATCAGGTGGGCTTGGCATTACTGGACTTGTGGTTGCAGGTTCGGGGATAAGTGTTAATAATGGTTTAACAGTCACAGGGACAATTAATTCAGATGCAATTTCTATTAGATCAGGTGGGCTTGGTGTTACTGGTCAGTCAGTATTTAGAAATAATGTTGAAATTCAATCAGGCGGTTTGGGTGTTACAGGTCAAGCGGTATTTAGAAATAATGTTTCTATTCAATCGGGCGGAATTGGTGTTACTGGGCAATCAGTATTTAGAAACAATGTCGAGATTCAATCAGGTGGATTAGGCGTTACTGGGCTTGTCGTGGCAGGTTCAGGAATAAGTGTCAATAATGGTGTCACAGTAACAGGAACTATTGATTCAGATTCAATTTCTATTAGATCAGGTGGTTTAGGTGTAACTGGACAATCAGTATTTAGAAATAATGTTGAAATTCAATCAGGCGGATTAGGAGTTACTGGACTTGTAACAGCTGGATCGGGATTAAGTGTAAACAATGGCTTGACGCTTACAGGTACTATCAACTCAGACGGTATTGCAATCAGGTCTGGTGGTATTGGAGTAACAGGAACTTCAATTTTTAGAAATAACTTGGTTATCCAATCAGGCGGTTTGGGTGTTACTGGTCAATCTGTATTCAGAAACAATGTTGAAATTCAATCAGGTGGATTAGGTGTTACTGGAGGTATTGCTTCAGCTGGAGCAGTGTCAATACATTCGGGTGGACTTGGCGTAACCGGCGCAGCAGTATTTAATTCTTCTATATCTGCTGGTTCTTTATCTTTGTCAACTGCTTTGCCAATATCTAGTGGTGGAACTGGACTGGGATCTACATCATTAGCTAATTATATTTTAGGTATGAATAGCAGCAGTTTAGGCTTAGAATACAAACAATTAGTTGAAGGTAGTAATATCACTATTACACATAATACTAATTCGATAACTATAGCAGCAGCAAGTTCTTCTGCAAGTCCAGGTGGGCCAACTAATTCGATACAATACAATGGATCAGGAACACTGGCAGGCACATCTGCATTTTTATGGGATAATGCGAGCCAAAGAATTGATATAAAAAATACTACTGCCATAGGCACTGGAACTACAACAGGATTTATATTGCAAAATTCCACTGCATCAACAGTTGGTGCGCAATTGCAATTTTCACCAGGTTTGGAAATGATAGGCAGAGCCTGGAAAACATCAGGCTCGCCTGCAACTGATACTTTAGTTCGTTATCATCAAATGGTTGAAGTTACAAGTGGAGGAACACCTACAGGTGCAATCACTTGGAAGTCTGCTATACACAATGCTTCTAACCAAGGACCTACTTACATCAAAAGGGCTGAAATAAGCACAAATTATGGATTAGGTATTTATGACACCAATGGAGTTTATAAGAGTTCAATAATAAATTCTGCTTCAGCTACAACAGATATTTATTATACTTTGCCAGCATCAATACCATCATTGAATCAGGCACTTACCGTTTCAGGTATTTCTGTATCTAGTGTAACTCTTTCATGGGTATCTAATGGAACCGTAGCGTCTGGAGCTTCTGGAGCTTTGGCTTATTATGCTGGAACAGGTACAACAGTAGATGATGCTACAGGGTTAGCATACACATCTTCTGGTACACATTTAGTTGTTACTAGCCAAACTGCTACAGATGTGCCGCTTAGAGTTGATGGACATGCTTCCTCTTCTGTAAACCTTTTCCAAGTTAGAAAAGGAACTAACAGCCAGGTATTAATAAATAGCTCTGGAGAACTTATCTTTTCATCTTCTATGAGAGGCGGAACCAATACTTTCACTAAGACTTTGGGAGCTGGTGATATCGGATTAGACAATGGTACTACTGATACCCCTGCTGTTTTATTTTATCTAGAGAATAATAAAAATTTTGGCATAGATGCCTTTGCCGGATCTGGTGTTACAAGATTTAGAATTGTTAAAGAATTAAATGAAAGTGGCGGGACTGAGTTATGGAGTATAGATCAAAGAGGTGTTGTATATAGATCAGGCTATGCTGCTGGAGAAACAATTAAAACTCAAACATATAACTATACTGATTTGGGAATGAGTGGTGGTGGTGATCCTGTAAGTGTCACCTCGGCTTCTTATCAAACAATTGCAACGGCAACTTACACACCTACAAGTTCATCTTCATATCTTTGGATAGAGTTTTCTGCCACATATGATTATAACAATGGTTCTACAGCAGATGAATTTGCTGCTAACATAGAGGTTGGTGGATCAGAAATTGTTAACGTTTTTCAGAAATTTGTTAACGCTTCGGGTGGTGGCACTAGATCAGGAGTTTTATTTCCACTTGCAGGCCGTTATACAAATTCAGTTACTTCTGCATTAACTATCACTGTAAGAGTCAAGAGGAATTCTGGAGATGACCCAGTCAGAATTTATGGTAATGCAGGATCTGGTTACATGAGAATTCAAGAAATTGGAAGATAATTTACAATGGGAATAAATTATTATATAGATTGGGAAGTAAGACCAACTGGGAATAAGTTAACAGGATCTGGCTTCAATACTTTAAATCCAAATGCTGGAGAGAATTATTCCTATAATAGTACATATCAGACAATTAATTATAATGATTTAGTGTATGATGTTTATGATGCTCCAAACGAACAAGTTATAACTGTGTCACCAGGGTTGGGAAATTTCACGGCAGGATCTTATTATGTTGGAGTAAGATATGTTGGTTTAGGATCAAGCAATCAAGTATTAGTAACATCTCAAATATCTGAAACTTTAGTAAATACCAGTGCAAATGATAGAATTGATATAAATAATTTATTTGTAACTGAATTTCATCCGTTCACACATATTCAATTTACAATTAGAGAATCAAGTGCTACCAATGCTTATTTTGTAACTAGTGGGGCTTTCAGTGTTTTTGCATTAGATTCAAACTATAATATAAATGAATATTCTCCATCTGGCATAGGCATTTCATTGCCAAATTCTGGCAATATATATAAATTATCAAGTGCTGCTAGACCTTTTATATCTGATGATATCGGTAATTTTATTTTAATTCAAAATAACCATGTGGGATTTAGGAGCATAGCTGGAACTGGCATGAGTGCCACTCCAATTACCGAATTAGCACGAACGACAGTTGATCCTTTGGCGGCTTGGTTCGATATTGTTGATTCTACTAAAAATGTCAAAAGAATTTCGATGGTAATGTGGTCAGTAGGTTCACCAACTGGAGATTTAATTCTTGAATTAAGACCAGATAATGCTGGAGTACCATCAAATATAGTCCTCGCCTTTGGAGGAGTGGCTGCATCATCTTTGACATCAACTCCGCAATGGATAGACATAAGTGTAAATGTATTTTGCACAGTAGGTAGGTATTGGATTGTAACATATTTAGATGGGGTAGCAGATAATTCCAATTATATAAGAATTGGCAGAAAGTCTGGCCAGTTTGGTATAAATGATGAGCACCTGTATTCTTATAATTCAGGAACTTCTACTTGGACTAGTGCCAATGATGGGATTGCAGTTGCCATAGATGCATCTTGGAATTCTGAAGATTGGTGGACTGAGGCAAACCTGACTACTTACGTTGCCAATGAAGGCAATTTGCGTTTTGAAATATTAAATATAAATGCTTCTAATGAAGCTGTAATTTTCAATCCAAATGCAACATTAACCAATTTGGGTTCTGCTGGAGGAGTTGGTATTTTAGGAGGAGCTGATAATTCTATTTATAGGCTTGTAGAAACTGCAGATAAACAAAACTTATCTGGAACTATAAATATCAAAGGTGGAACTTATACAATTGATACCCCCTTACTTCTAACAAATGTCTCTCTCAGGGGTTATGATACAAATCATGATGATTATTTAAACACCAGGGCATTGCTTCAAGTTGATACTGGAAGTGATGCAACCCAATTTGAATCCTCTTCGGATGGTATGATAAATATATCTGCTGAACATTGCACTCTAAGTAGTTTGGAAATTGATGGGCAAGATTTTGCAGAAAAATTAATTCAAATTGGCGATAGTCATGTTTTTATTACTGACTGTTATTTACATAATGCACTGAACAATGGCGTAATTATAGATGCTGGCCCAACCCGAACTATTATGTTCGATAACAGTTATTTTTATAATATAAGTGATTCTTCAGTTAATCCCAGTGCTATTCTTTGCAACACTGCAAACAATATCGATCTTATGCATTGTTATTTCGATACAATTACTGGTACTGGTATTTATTCAAATCAAGTTTCTTTTAGCGCCCAATTCTGTATTTTTAATAATATAAATGGATCCGGATCTCAAAAAGGCAAGGGAATTTACATCAACAATACCGAGAGCGCACATATTCACTACTGTACTTTTAATGACACAAATAAAAATGCATTACACTTAAACGGTGATGGTCATTTTTTTATAACTAATAGTCTTTTTACCAACATTAATGAATATGCAATTTTAGTTGACCCAAGTTATCCTGCAGCTTTTGGCTTGATGAGAATTGATGGCAATGGTTTTTATAACAATATAGGAAATGTTATTAATAATCAAACATTTGATTCTGGAATAAGATCATTGCTATTTACAAGCGATCCATACACTGATGCACTTAATGGCGATTTTAGACTGAACTCAAATTTTGGAGGTGGATATTCAGCTATTGGGGCTGCTTACCCACAAAAATTCACACATACTACACTAAGTAAAAAATTAGACTTAGGAGCTGTGCAAACATATGGGAATTCACCCATACCAAGAAGAAACCCAACAATTTCATATTTATAAAAGGAGAGTTAAAATGGAAAAAATAAAAGTTGCAGCTGTTCAAATGAATATGGTACAATGCTGGAGTGAAAAACAGTTTTATCATTTGATTGACAATTTAACCAAAAAAGCAGTTCAAAGCGAGGCTAAAATAGTAGTTTTTCCTGAGGATTTGGGCTTTTGCTTGGCTTGGGCTAAGGAATCATATAGAGTCAATCAAATTCGTAATGGGAATGAAATAAGTGTACAGCCATTGGCTGTAAAAAATTTTTTAGAAAAGTTTTCTGATTGGTTGTTTTCTAAAATCAAATTGAATAAAATGGGTGAATGGGTTTCTCAATATAGAATAGCTTCAATCATAAGAAGAGTATTTTCAAAAGTCGCGTTACAAAATAATGTCATAATAGTTTCTGGAAGCGTTTATGAAAGAAGAGTCAGTGGCATCTATAATATTTGTTATGTCTTTGACTCAGATGGGTCAAAATGTGGTGAATATGCAAAGCATAAACTCGTTCCTTTAGAAAAATCATGGGGCGTAAAACCTGGCAACTCTTTTGACCCAATCAAGACTAAATTATGTGATATTGGTGTATGCATTTGTTATGATTTAGATGATCCAACATTTATCGAAAACATGTGTGACAATGGAGCTCAGTTTTTAGTTGCTCCATCTGGTGGATGGCGCCCATATCCTGATTATCCCTTTGATAAAATAGCAGAATCACCTCAGTTGCAAAGATCAGTTGAAAATAATATATCAATAGTAAGGCCGTATTGCTGTGGTTGGTTATTTCCTGCACTTTATTTTCAGGGTCATACACAAATAGTAGGACCCCAAGGAGAGGTTTTAGCTGAGTCTGTAGACTGGGGTAAAGAAAAAATATTTTGTGTAGATTTACCAATCAAGCCAAGAAAAATTATATAAAAATTTAATATAATTTGATAGGTTTTTATTGTTCAATTATTGTAAAATACTTAGGTACTGAAACCTAATTCTTGAATTCAAAATAGTTTGTATTAAGCGCAAATTATGTGCTTGTTTAGTCACACCTAAACAATTTAGGTGGTGACTTTTTTTGTCGCCAAAATGTGTCTTTATTGGGCAACTGGCACCATAATTTAATACAGATAGAGACCTGATTAGTATATCAGGCAAAAAGAATTTATTTTAATTTATTAAAACTTACGAACCGTAGAAAGAGTATACAAATGGAAAAGATTTTGACAGAAAATAAGAATCGCTTTGTTCTGTTCCCATTGCAGCATCATGATATCTGGGCATATTACAAGAAAGCAGAAGCTTCTTTCTGGACAGCCGAAGAGATCGATCTTTCAGCTGATTTAGCAGACTGGGAAAAACTTAATGAAGGCGAGAAGCATTTTGTTAAGCATGTGTTAGCATTTTTTGCAGCATCCGATGGTATTGTTAACGAGAATCTTGCCGAGAATTTTGTTTCTGAAGTTCAATATACTGAAGCTAAATTTTTCTACGGTTTCCAAATCATGATGGAAAATATCCATTCAGAAACTTATTCTTTGCTTATTGATACTTATATCAAGGACAAGGAAGAGCAGAATCATTTATTCAATGCGATTGATACTGTTCCTGCTGTCCAGAAGAAGGCAGAGTGGGCGTTAAAGTGGATTGGTTCCGAGTCCTTTGTCGAGCGCCTAATTGCTTTTGCTGCTGTAGAAGGCATTTTCTTCTCCGGCTCTTTCTGTTCAATCTTCTGGCTGAAGAAGCGCGGGCTGATGCCTGGTCTTTCATTCTCTAATGAACTTATTTCTCGTGATGAAGGTATGCATACTGACTTTGCAGTTCATCTTTATAACAACCATATTGCAAATAAGTTGTCTAAGGATCGAATCATCGAAATTATTGACTCAGCTTTGACAATCGAAAAGGAATTCATTACTGAAGCACTACCTGTAAGTCTTATTGGCATGAATTCTGACCTTATGAAGCAATATCTTGAATATGTTTCTGATAGATTGCTAATGGATCTTGGTGTTGGTAAGATTTATAATTCTGAGAATCCTTTTGATTTTATGAAGAATATCGCCATGGAAAATAAAACAAATTTCTTCGAGAAGCGCGTATCTGAATATTCAAAGAGTGGTGTTGGTGTTGAAGAAGATAATTCATTTTCTACTGATGTAGATTTCTAGGTGATAAAATATGAATGTAACAAAGAGAAACGGTTCTGTTGAACAGGTAAAATTCGATAAGATTTCATCCCGAATTAGGAAGCAAACCTATGGGCTTAATGAAGATTATATCGATTATTTTGAAGTAGCCAAGAAAGTAATTTCTGGACTTTATGACGGTGTAAGCAGTTCTGAGCTTGATAAACTGAGCGCAGAAACTGCTGCTTCTATGGTAACAACCCACCCAGATTATGGTAAGTTGGCATCAAGGATTATTATTACCTCTCTTTATAAAGAGGTACCTAAAGAATTTAGTGTTGTTGCTAAGAAGCTTTATGAATATATCAATCCTGCAACAAATGAACCAGCTGGTTTAATTTCTGATGAAACATATGCTGTAATTGAAAAGTATTCAACTGAATTGAATGCAATGATTGTTCACGATCGTGATTTCAATTTTGATTACTTCGGATTCAAGACTCTTGAGAAATCATATCTTCTTAAGATGTATGGTAGACCTGCAGAGACTCCTCAGCACATGTATATGCGTGTCAGTGTTGGAATTTGGGGTGATAATTTGCCAATGGTTCAAAAGACCTATGATATGTTATCGCAAGGACTCTTCACCCATGCAACTCCTACATTATTCAATGCAGGAACAAAGCGCCCACAGCTTTCTTCATGTTTCTTAATTGATGTTGATGATGATAGTATTCCAGGTATCTATAAGTCTTTATCTGACTGTGCAAAGATTTCCCAGAATGCTGGTGGAATTGGTATCAATATCCATAAGATCCGTGCAAAAGGTGCTTATATCAAGGGTACTAATGGCACTTCAAATGGTATTGTTCCTATGCTGCGCGTTTTTAACGAAACTGCAAGATACGTTGACCAGGGTGGTGGTAAGCGCAAAGGTTCAATCGCAGTATATCTTGAGCCTTGGCATGCAGACATCTTTGATTTTCTTGACCTCCGAAAGAATCATGGTAAGGAAGAACTTCGTGCTAGAGACTTATTCTTAGCTCTCTGGATCCCTGATCTCTTCATGCAGAGAGTTGAAGCAAACGGTACTTGGAGCCTTTTCTCTCCTGATTCTACACCTGGGCTTATCGATGCCTATGATTCGCCCGACAATAAAGCATTTACAGCCTTATATGAGAAGTATGAAGCAGAAGGTAAGGCACTAAAGACAATCAAGGCTCGTGAGCTTTGGGAAAAGATTCTTGACTCTCAAGTAGAAACAGGCACTCCATATATGCTTTATAAGGATGCTGCAAATTACAAGAGTAATCAAAAAAATCTTGGCACAATCAAATCTTCTAATCTCTGTACAGAAATTCTTGAGTACACAGACAAAGACGAGACTGCAGTTTGTAACTTGGCTTCAATTGCATTGCCAAAATATGTAGTAATACCAACTGGTAAGGTAAGAGAAAAAGATAAAAAGCTGCGTAAGTTTGATTTTCAAAAGCTTTATGAAGTAACATATCAGGCAACTGTAAATCTTAATCAAGTTATTGATGTTAATTATTATCCTACTCCTGAAACTGCTAAGTCGAATTTCAGACATCGTCCAATCGGGCTTGGTGTTCAAGGTCTTGCAGATACATTTGCAATGATGGGTATGCCATTCGAATCTGATGAAGCAAGAAAGTTAAATAAAGATATATTTGAAACTATTTACTTTGCTGCCCTTACTGCTTCTAAGGATCTTGCAATAAAAGAAGGACCATATGAAACATTCCAAGGTTCGCCAGCATCAGAAGGACAATTGCAATATGACCTTTGGGGTTTAACAGAGTCTGATTTGTCAGGTCTTTGGGATTTTACAGCACTTAAAGAAGAAATTAAGGCACATGGGCTTAGAAACTCTCTTCTTGTTGCTCCAATGCCAACAGCTTCAACAGCTCAGATTTTGGGCAATAATGAATGTTTTGAACCATTTACAGCAAATCTTTATAAGAGAAATACTTTGAGTGGTGAATACGCAATCATGAACAAGCATCTCGTAGAAGACCTTGTTAACAATGGTCTTTGGACAGATAATATCAGAATGAAATTATTTTTGAATAATGGTTCTGTTCAAGATATTGAGGAGATTCCAGCAGATCTCAGAGAGCTTTATAAAACTGTTTGGGAGATGAAGGGTAAATCTATTCTTGAAATGGCAAGAGATCGAAATTATTTTATCGATCAGAGCCAATCATTGAATATGTTTATGGCTGAGCCTAGCATGTCTAAGTTATCATCAGCTCACTTCTATGGGTGGAAGCTTGGTTTGAAAACAGGTATGTATTACCTTAGAACTAAGCCAAAGGCATCTGCTATCAAGGGTCTTGGGATTGATACATCTGGAATGCAATCATTGGACAAAGCAATTGCTCCAGAAACTCCGAAGCCTGAAGTTACCAAGGAATTCAATCCTGATGAATTCAATGCACAGGTTTGTTCTCTGGATAATCCAGATTGCGAGGCGTGTGGAGCATAAAAAGGAGGGAGAAATCCCTCTTTTTTCAAATTTTTAAGCAGGAATTTCAAAATAAATTAATAAATAATTTTATTGTATTCTACTAAAAGTATTGCATAGAGTAGTAATGTTTACACTTAAGAGTAGAACAAATTTTCTGCGTGATTTCATCACTTGCCCCCAATGAAGTGGGCGAAGGTTGAACAGCAATGATTTTTGAGATTAGCGATGAAGCTGTTGCTCAAATACTCACTGCAAGTGGCAAGTAATGACAAAATCCCCTGTATATATAAATACAGGGGATTTTGAGTCAAGGATAATTCAAATGAAAAATAAAATTTTATTTTATTCAGTCTTCATCATAGCAATGGTGCTATTATTTGTTGTACAAGGTTATCTCACTTATAATCTTGCAAAATGTCT
>JACCDG010223826.1_pt1 | contig 16369 bp, 18 predicted proteins | sample 7442471 | NCBI WGS metagenome assembly JACCDG01 (sample SAMN15323444, study PRJNA562643) | freshwater metagenome | isolation source: river surface water | place: USA:Blue River Watershed | collected 2017-08-17 | reverse complement strand
GCTCGATGCGATCGAGCAGCACGTCCAAGGTGAAGTCGCCGGTCGGCCGAAGCAGATCCTCGCTACCGACGCGGCCCATGGGACGCAACTCCTCTCGGCTTGGCCGGTGCGCTCTCCGGCTCTCGCTGTGGCTGCTGCCCGTGGATGGCACGGTCGCCTCGAGCCCATCGGCGACCGGCATTCAGCACGGCCTGCCACTTGTCGTCATCGTCGAAGATCGTCCGCGTCGTGGCGTAGTCGCCAGCTCGCACGGCCTCATCCTTCGCCGTGGCATGTAGCGCGACTCGAGCGGATGCGCAGCAGCGGAGTACCTCGCACGGGTCCTCACGCGTGCCGGCAAGCAGCTCCCGCAGCTCTCGCAGTCGACGGATCACGGGGATGGCGGACGAAGGGCTGAGCCTCGTCTTCGGTAGGTGCGGCATGCCGAAGCTGGCGCGAGCCTTGTTCAGCGCTTCGAGGACGCTCAGCGCCACATCGCGCTCCTCATCCGTCGCGCTGGACCACACCGGATCTGCCGCGATCTTCGGAGGACCAACGCGCCGAGTTCTGCGATTCGCCTTCAGCCGATCCCCGCCGAACAGCGGGCCCAGCGATTCGTCGTCCTTGGCCATCGACACCACCATCCGAGAAAAGAAAGCCGGCAGCGATCACCCATCGCTGCCGGCCAGATCCATCGACCACGACTGACGAGCGCGGTCCCGGAGTTCCCTTTCTGTGTTACACCCGCGCTCGTTTGTGGACCCGGACTATCCGGTGCCAATCTTCCCACACTGATATACGACCGAACGGGCCAAGTCATTCCTCGCCGCAGAGCGAGGAACGTTGCTCTGCGAGAGCCCGGCGGCGTTGCGCGACTCGCGACAGAACGCATCCACGTCGAACGCCTTCGGCGTCGCCACTTCAACTCTTGCGGTAAGGCATGGCACGCAGCCGATCTTGCCACGCTTCATGCGCATGTCCGGCTTCTCGAGGCCGCAGATCGGGCACAGCCGCGCCTTGCTGTTCCGGCGCGAGTCAGTGGAGCAGCAAATGTCGCATGTACCACTGAGCTGGCCGTTCAACTTCAGCGAATACTCGGAGGCCGGCCGTCGCTCGCCGCACCGTCTGCATGGACCATGGAGCACTGGCACGAGCACCAGCACCGGCCAGTCTGGCGGCAGCACCGGGTCGCAGCCCTCCGCGAAGACATCGGCGCGCTCGAGCGCAGTAATGGTCGACTTCACGACGGCGAGCGGGTGGAAGCTCTCGAACTCCACACCGTTCGGAGCTGTCACGATGAAGCCGTCCTCCACAGGATCGGCGGGTCGGATTCGCCATCGTGCCATCACGCAGCTCGCTTTCCAGCTCTGAAGAACTCCACCGCACGAATGCCGACATCCGAGAGCTTGATCGTGTTCTTTGGGTCGTATAGGTCCGCACCTTCACGACGGTCCACGATCGTCACCAGCCCATCGTCGATGGCGATACGGCGCTGTGAGTCCCACGGGAGTGCCATGCACGCCGGCCAAGCCTTGCGGTTCCGAAGCATGCGCTCCAGGTTCCTCGCCAACTGGACAGATACAGCCGCCACAAGCACCTCCCACCCAAAGAGCGTGGCCCGGTGGCGTCGCCATCACTCGACACCACCGGGCCACCAGCCACGCCTTCTCAGTTTTGTAGCGGGAGCAGGACTCGAACCTGCGACCTCTGGATTATGAGTCCAGTGCTCTACCGACTGCGCTATCCCGCTATGTGCCGGCCATGGGCCGGCGTCTCTCGTCACTCGGACTTCTTGGCCCGAGGCTTGCCCGGCGCCTTGAAGTCCTTGTTCTCGAACTTCGACCGGGCACGCTCGCACGCGGCCTGGATCTCGCCAGCATCCGCGTTCTCGGGCGCCGTGATCACGACCTTGATGCTGTCGATCACGCTAATCGTCTGCTTCTTCCCACTGTCCGACTCGTTCTCGTCCGCCATGTCGCTATCTCCTGCCTCGTTTGGCCCGCACACTGCTACCACAATCAGCTCATGAAGTCATCAAGATTCGGCAGCCGAGATCGCCTCGGGCTCCGGCGGAAGCTCGACGACGCCGTCCGTGATCTCGGTGGCGTCGGTGTCGATCACCACGTCGTCGCCTGACGCGAGCGCAGTGTTCCACTCGTCGCCGCTCACCGGAAGGTAGCCTCGCGCCGCGCAGTACTTGATGGCGGTCTTCTGCGCCATCTCGATGGGCCATTGGCCCCACACCGGGCCGGCGCCCTTGGCGGTCTTGCGCTTGTCGATCTTCGCCTTGCTGACCCATGGACGACAAAGCGTCACGCCGTCGGAGAGCCTGCGCACGATGACGTAGACCCCGAGCAGGTCTGCGTAGTTCTCGCTACCTCCCTCGGGCGCCGCCTCATGGTCGTGCGCCTCGCCGTCGGTGACGCGGATCGGTTCGCCGCGATAGACGGGTATCGCCATGAGCATGTAGCCTTGGCGCTTGGCGAGCTCGCCCCAGCCGATGTGGGTGATCTCCCAGCTCAGCTCGTTGCCCCGCGGGATGAGGTACACCGCAGGCGAAGGGCCGCCCGGGAAGAGACCGGTGATGGCCGACCGAGCGATGCACGCCCCGATCGAGTCCTTCGTGCACTTCTTCCAGGCCTCGCCGTTTTTGCTGATGCGCTTCGCGGTCTCGAACGCGAGACCGACCTTCGCCGCAGCGGCCTTGGCCTTCGATTCGGGGAGCATGTTCATCACCATGCTCAGTGCCGAAGCCTCGATCTGCGAGCGGAGCTTGTCTACTGCGCCGCCGCTTCCGTCTCTCGTTGCGACTGCTGTCGTCTCCTGTGCCATAGCTCGACTCCTCTTGCGTACTGCGCCACGTCTTCGACTTGTGCCCTTTCCCACGGCGCCGGGTCGGGAAGGGTGTGGCCGGCGAACGACCAATGGCTCGGCGGCATCTGCTGCATCTCTCGGTGCACACGGGCGAGTCGGAGCGCGCTCCGATACCTCTCGGCACCCATGGCGATCTGCGACTCTGGCAGCACGATCCAGGCCACCTCGGCGGCCTCGTTCACCGCCAGGAACCCGAAGGTCTTCGGTCGACCGTGGAGTGGCTCTCCGCTGTCGACGTTCCACGCTGCCTGCATGTCGTATGCGCGCCGGAACACGTCGCGCCTAAACTCGTAGACCGACGGGGCGCACGTCGACTTGACATCGATCATCACGTGCTGCGGGATCTCCAGGTCGATGCGGCGCTTGCCCGGAAGCCCGTAGATCACGAACCGCGACGAGCGCTCGACCAGGGCGTCTCGCCGAAGGATGACCTTCGACAGCGGCAGGCCCTTGGCAAGCTCGAATCGAGACAGCGCACTCGCCCGGCGGCGCGCCCTCTCGTACGACGCCGGGGACAGGACCGTGATGCCGGGGCTCGAGTGCTCCGCTTCCCATTCGGCGACCCATCTCTCGCGGGCCTCGACAACGCCCTTCTTGCCGCGCATCTCCACCAGCCACTGGGGCTCGTTCGGCCGGCGAACGACGGAGCCCTCTCGCTCTGGCTCGAGCGCGAACGTGTGGATCGCGGTGCCCTCACGCGCTGCGTCGCTGTCGCCTCCGCCGTCGATACCGAGATACACCTTGAGCCGCGTCGACGAGAGCGCCTCGGCGGCATGGTACTCCTCTGCCGAGCACGACCACTCTCGGTGATCGGTGAACGCGAACTCGTCGTCGCTGGAATAGAGTTCTCCGTCCATGAGTCAGCCTCGCAGGTACCAGGCGGCGAACGTCGCTCTTCCGCCCTCGAGTAGGTAGACGGATTCGATACCTCGCTCGTCCGTCACCACCGCGACAGCATCGCCGCCGCGGTAGGAGCCGCTGGACCAGCCGCCGACGTCAGCGAGGGCGTACTGCTCAGCGGCGGATGCCGCCGAACTTGCTGCGATGCGGCTGCTCGGCGCATCGCAGCCGTCGATGGACACCAGGAACAGCATCGCCTACTCGGCCGCTGCCGCCTCGGACTTGGCCTTCAGCTCCGCGACCCGCAGCGGCGCCTTCTTCTTGCTGGTCGTCGTCGCTGCCTCGCTGGCCTTGTCGCTCGCGAGGCTCGCCGCGTAGGCGGCCTTGGCCTTGGCCAGCCATGCGGGCGGCGTGGTCTCTGCGTTGCCAGCGTAGCCGAGCAGTGCGAGCACGTCGGCACGGGGCACCGTCTCGGGGATCTCGTCGGCGAAGTCCTTGCTGGTCGCGTACGCGACAGCCTCCCGCGGCTTGAATCCCCGTGGCGTCTGCGGTCCGGCGGGCCCACGCACGTTGCCCTCGCCCTTCTTGCTGGCCTTGGAGAGCGCGCTGGTCCACGCCAGCTGGCCCTCGTGGACGGCGAGCTTGGTCTCACGATCAAGAGACGTCAGCCGGCGGAGCTTGTTGAAGTGCTGCTCCGAGATCTCCGTCGCGCCGTTCACACGGAACGCGGGGTTGTGCTGCATGAGCGCCGCCAGCTTCTTCCTGGCGTCGTCCTCCTTGAGGCCGCAGCCGTTCTTGCTCAGCGGCAACACGAGCAGCTCGGCATAGTGGGCGAGGTCGATCGGCGAGAGCGGCTTGAGGCTCTGCATCGCCCCGCCGCGCTCCACGGCATCGGCGTAGTCCTGCGCGCTCTTCTTGCGCGGGACCTTCTGGCAGAGCAGCACCCATCCTCGCTCCGGTCGAATGCCTCGGTCACGAAGGATGCACATCGCGTAGTAGCGACGGTAGCCCTCCTCCATCTCGTGCCGGCGCGTCGCCGGGTTCACGCTGACGTCGATGGGCTGCTCCTGCCGCTTCGGCAGCGTCTCCAGGAGATCGAGAATGTCGTTCTCGCAGAACGAGCACGGCTGACCCTTGTATTCGTAGGCCGGGAAGCGGGGGCCGTTCTTGGTGTAGTCGACGTCGATGTCGTCGATCGACAGCCACACCGACTCCTCTCGGTCGCCGGATCGGCTGCCCTCCTCCTTCGTGGCAAGGCCGAAGCCCTTCTTCTTGAGATCGACGTGGGGTCGAGTCGCGGTGGGATTCGTGATGGTGTCGGTCATGGCTGCGATCTCTGTACCGGAGCGATTCCTGATTTATTGCATCGAGCTTTCGATTCGGCGTAGCTCTGCCGCGGCCGCCCGACGAGCCCGATGCAGTCGGCTCATCACGGTCCCGATCGGAACGCCGGTCTTCGCCGCCGCCTCCTTGTACGAGCAGCCGGCGAGGTCGACGAGCCGAAGCATCTCCTCGTGCTCCTCGCTCACCATCGTGAGCGCGCACTCGATCCGCTCTCGCAGCACGGAGAGCTCGAGCCGCTGCTCACCATGGTGCCCCTGCGCCGCCGCCCTGGTGGCCTCGGAGAAGCCACCCCCGCTGGCCTGCGCGGTCGTTCGGATCTCGGGCCCGAGCCGCTCGTACGCCGCTGCCCGCAGTCGAGTGCTCGTCACGTGGGACAGGAATACCCTTACGAGAATGGATCTCAGCCACGGGGCCGGATCTGCGCCGGGTCGGAATGTGTCCCGATGGCGCCACGCCTTGAGGAGGGCCGACTGCGCCAGGTCTTCCCCATCGGTGGGGCTCAGGCGCATGGCTAGGGCATGCACGCTATCCGCGTGCTTGGCGATGGTGGCGGCATCGATGGACATGGCTCTGGGTCTCCGGTGGCTCGTTGCAATCTTCCAGGATGCCCCGACTCGGGGACCCTGGCTGGCGACCTATCGGCCACCGGTGCGGTTCGTTGCGTCGCTTCGAGAACATTTTTCCGGCCCATATCGGGCCGCGCCTGACTACGCCGCGCGGCCGCCGTGACGGTGAGGCCGCGTCGCATTGAATGCCATCTTCTCTGCGATGGCAGTATCGAGGTCGAGACCCATCGCGCCAGCGAGATCGAAGACCCGGATCACGATGTCCGCCAGCTCGCTCGGCAGACCCTCCGGCTTCCCGTCGGCGCGTCGGCGCGGCTTGAAGTCCAAGTCGCGCACACACTCGAGCGACTCGCCGACCGCCTCGCTGGCAATGAGCGCGAGCTTGCTCAAGATGCAGTTGATCGAGATCCTCAAGCCCGGCGTGCTCGGAACCGCGTCGTTGATCGCACCGATCCGTCGGAGCAGGTCGCCGATCTCAGCGGACTCACCATCCGCCTTCGCGGCTTCCTGCTCGTCCTCCCACCAGCCCTTGAGCTTGGCCGTCTCGTGAGCCTCTTCCACTAGCTTTGCGATCTTCATTCTTCCATGTCCTTGCTGCGGTCCTTAGGGCCGCTGGTTGATCGTACATCTCCCCGATGGAACTCACAGATCACGGAGACCCACCACGAGGTGCACATGATCGCAGCCTCGCGCTCGAAGGTCTCGGTGAGAGGGTCGACACCGAGAGCCGCAGCAAGCCAGCTCTGCATGGTGTCCCCCGGGTACGTGCTGGTCGCGAGCCCCCGCAGCTTGGCGGAGGGGCCAAGAGATGCGCGCACGTAGCGAGGCCAACGCGCATCCTTGCCGCCGTCGTAGAGTGCCATCTCGTGCTGGAGGCTCAGGGCTTCGAGCCACTCGGTGGGATCGGCATACTGCAAGGCGCTCTTGGTGAGCGCTGCCGGCGGGAGCTCGCCGTCGGGAGATCGAAGGTCGTCAATGAGCTTGCGCCATCGCGTGCTGCGCGTAAGCTCTGTGCAGGTCACTCGGTACCAGCCGTATGCCGCGATGGTCACATCGTCGCCATCGTGCACCAGCACCGAGGACCCGCCCAGGGCGTTGATGTCGGTGCCGTTGACCGAGACAGTGAACCGGCACGCATCGATCGCTCGTCGCTCTTCGTCGCTCTGCCAGCGCTTGTCACCGGTGACGAAGACCTCATCACGCAGGCGCATCTTGAGTCCCGGGTACGACCGATCGAGGCTGTCGATGATGTCGCTGACGGTACCAGCCGGCACCGTCGCGGAACTCGATCCGGTCAGCCTGCGAAGCTGGCTTGGGAAGTGAACGACTGGCATACTACTGGTCCCGATCTGTAAGCTCTTCGAGGAGACTCGCGTTCTCCGCTTCAAGCTTCCTGACTCTATCCTCAAGCACCGCTACAGTCGCAGCGAGTTCTTTATTCAGCGCATCAAGTCTTGCAACTTCCGCCTTGCGCTTCGCAAGCGCGGCCCACAGATTGGACTTGCCCATCAGCTACCACACTTCCCACAGCGCACGAAGCTCTGCCTTCAGCTTGGATGTCCGAGCAATGCCGCCGGTCTCGTGCTCCTTATTCGCGAATACGATCGCGTTCTCGATGAACGCGTCGATCTTCGCAGGATCATCTCCGCAGGCCGCGCGACGCTCGTGCATCGGCCGATCGTTGTCGACATAGATCATCACGAGCTGTGCGTCATCGCTCATTGAAACGCCTTCTCGCGACTGGTCCGGGTCTTGGATGGTCTCGCCGTACTTGACGGCGACGATGTCCATCGTCGGGATCGTGGTGCCGGAGTCCTTGAACGACTCGGCGGGGTGCGAAGTCATGACTGCGCCGATGTCCAAGAGCCACTCGCGGAACTCCAGAAACTGCCTGCGGGGCGACTTCAGCCACGTGCCGCCAGGCACGATCCAGCCGATGCACCCACCTTCGGCCAGCATCGACCACGCATGGCGAAAGTGCGTGAGCCATGCCATGACGTCGCCGTCAACGGAGAACGGCGGGTTGCCGACGACGACATCGAACGGTTCGTTCGGACGCCACGAAAGGAAGTCGCACGCGTTGACCTCGTAGCCCTTGGCCCGAAGCGCTGCGACGTTCAGAGGATCGATCTCGCAGCACGTGATCTCGCACAACGGCCAGCGCTGACGCATGGCATCGGCGATCGACCCCCAACCGGCGCTCGGCTCGAGCACGCGCATGGACGACTTGCTGACACCTCGCGGCCACCACTCGCCATCGACGCTCTTCACGAGGTCGGAAGCAAGCTCAGCAGGGGTCGGAAAGTAGGCGTGCGGGTTATCGGCAGGCATCAACCCGGTGGCCAGCACCGCCGAGATCGACGCAGTGGGGATGTACGGGAACACGTGCCCCTTGCCTCGTACCCACTTCCCCCGCAGGCGCTCGATGACCTGCGCCAGCTCGTCGTATACGTGGCGCTCCACCTCTGGCATGGGGAGCAGCACATTGCCTCGGATGACGGCGAAGCGGAGCAGATTCATCACCGGCTCGCTGATCCGGCGAGAGATGAGCGGTACGCCCGCGTCGATCGCTGGAGACGCGGCGAACAGGTCTTGAACGCCGCACGGTGCCTTCTTCTTGCGTCCCATGCGTTCAGTACAGGCACCGAAGCGCCAACCTTCCATCTGGCCGGTCTTAGGCCTTGCTCGCGCTTTCGTTGGGGTCCATGCCAGCAATGAGGTGCCGCTCCGAACCGTCCAACGACGACAGGACCACCGGGTCGAACTCTTTGCCGCGGGCGACCCTGCCCCACGAGATCTTGATTCGTTCGTTTCCGCCCAGGGCGGAGACGGCATCGGCGAGGTACAGGCCATGCACCCACCAGTCGCCGGGTTCGCCGTCGAAATCCTGCGTTGCGCAGCTCGAGCGAGCCGAGCCGCTCTCCCTGCTCGTCGCAACACCCACGAGGCCTTCGGGACCCACCGTGATGCGCACCGCGGCCGACGTGGGGAGGCGCACCTTCATCACCTCGACCACCGCCGCGAGCTCGTCACGCTGAACGGTCACGCTTCCGGTGGACTTCACCATCGACAGCACCAGTCGGATCGGCGGCGGTTCCATCGAGTGCTGCATGAGCGTCACGGTGTCGCCGTCCGCCCGCAGGCGCAGCAGCTTCTTGTTGCTGCGCGAGTCCTTGCCCACCTCCACGTCCCACTCCTGCGCATGGGCGGCCATCTTCGCCAGACGGATTGCTCCGGCGCGGATGAGCTGGAGCCTCCCTCGGTAGCCGAATCCGTCGGCCGACGGAATGCCGCAGACCGCAGCTCTGTGCCCGTCCGTGGCGAGCGTCTCGATCCCATCGTCGTCAACCTCGATGACGAGCTGGCAAGCGGAAGGCTTGCCCTCGTCCGCGCACACGGCATACAGCGCGCCATTGACGATCCTCGCCAGCAGCGCGCCGGAGATCGGGTAGTGCGCGCTGCCTGCGAGCGGGGCATCCGGCGCGTAGTAGTCGGCGCCCGGGTATCCAGCCACCTCGATCTCGAGACGGCCGCAGCGGAAGGTGGTCCAGTTGCGCTCGTTCGTCGCGACCGTCGCGTCGCCGTCCGGCAGTACCTTCGTCGCAGCGACGACTTCTTTGGCCGAGATCGCCACGCTGCCATCCGCGGTGACTGATGCCGGAATCGACCGGGTCAGGCTGTGCATCATGTCGCCGGCGGTCAGCTCGACGGTCTGGCGCGCAACCGATGCGACGACCCTGACGCAGGACTCCAGCGGAGATGCCTCCCGACGCACCGCCCACTGGGCGACGGTGGAGAGAGCCTGGTGCAGTACGTGCGAGCGAGCGGAGAAGAGCACGCCGCAGCACTGCCACGCAGCTAGCCAACAGGTCAAAGCAAATCGACAGTGGCTGTTTATTCCGCGGAGACCATTGGAGTGGAATAGAACTAGCGAAGCGGCGGTACCGTCAACAGCCGCAGGATACGGAGCCGTCCGGCTCACTCGATGGGCCGCAGCACGTGACGAGATCGTGGCTCGGCGGACAGTCCCCGATCGGCATGTCCCAGCATTTTCCCCCGGGCCAAGGCTCGCAGCACGCAGTGATCACGAGAGGCATTACGCCGTCCTTCCAGAACCGAATGCGAGGCAAGATCTCGCCACCGCCGTACCAGAACAGGCCACCGATGGCCGACGCCGACGCGATCGCCACCACCAAGATCTTCCGCTTACTCATGGGTTCAACCTGCTCCTCGCGCTGATGTTCTCGACGGCCTCGCGGATACTCCTCACGTCCGTGGCCATCCGGTCTTGCTTGTCGTCGATCGAGCCTACCTTGCTCTCGATCGAACCCACCTTGCCCTCGACCTCGCGGATTCGACGATCGGTCTCGTCGCCAGCTCGCTGAGCCTCGGTCGCGATCGCCTTCGCTTCGGTGACCACCGATGCCATCCACATGCCGCCGACCACCAACCCGACCACCAGCCCCGCAAGAAGCGTCTGCCCGCTCAGCGGCGGAGGAGACCCCGCCGGAGCATTGGCCACCTGAGGCGGAGCCATCGCGTAGCGGAACCCTGTCCCGATCGCTGCGGCGATGCCATGGTCGACGGTACCACCGGAGAGAGAGGCATCGGGGGCATCATCACCTACGCGAGTAGGGATCGATGTAATCGGTTCGAGCTTCGTGGCCGCCATGTCGTCGTGGTCATGCTAGCATGCCGACTTGACCTGTTCGTGCTGACTCAGCTATGATACGGCGAGGCAAGGGGGAACTACAATGCTCGGAGTGTTGACCGACAGAATAGATGCGCTGTGCATCACCTGCAAGCATCGGAGACCTATGGCGACATGTGCGGCCTATCCAGATGGAATCCCTGCGAAGTTCATGCGCGGCGAAAAGGATCACAACCAGCCAGAGCCCGGCGACAATGGGATCCAGTACTCACCGCGGACTACTTCTCCGCCGTGACCACCTTGAAGATTCCGTGAAAGCGCTCGGGAATCAGGTCCCACTGACCGGAAGTAGCGAGCGCGTAGCATTCGGCAAAGAACTCGAATTGGTCGGTGAGTGCGTATTCGCTGACCGAAGCTCGCTCTTCCCTTGTCGAGGCCCTGTAGGCATCCATGTAGCGATTATGCAGTGCGCGTCCTAGATGCGAGCGGTCCAAGCTGAAGTGGACCGTATGACCGTACTCATGGACCATGATCTGGCGACCGGAAATCTCCGCGGCGCCAAAGATGTCGCCGCGGTTGACGTAAGCATCGACAACCTTCGGATGCTTGGCAGAAGCGACCCATCCTGCGTCAATGCTGTTTGCAAGTGTTCGCCTGACATTCTTGTCGAAGTCGGCTCGCACGCCCATGCGGCCGCCCCAGACTCCATCTTTTGTCGTTCCATCTACGTACGCCCACGCCTGCGCGTCCCCCATCTCTCCGTCCTCGACCTTGTGGATCACCGGCCCGAACACACGGCTCCGAGAGAGATCCTGCATGCGCGCAATGGCCTTGCGCGCCACCTCGTTTGCGCCGGCGTAGATTTCTCCAGACGATTCAGGCTCAAGATCCACCTCGAACGGCCGAGGCTTCTTGGCTACAGCGATAGCACGGTCGATGAGGTTCTGAGCGTCCAACTCCGACCCGTTGAACTCCACCAGCGCACTGCTCATATTCTCGTGCGTGAGATTGGCGACCGCCTCTCGTGCTCGGACCGCAGCCGCCTCTCGTGCTCGGACCACAGCTTCCCACTCAGCCTGCTCCGCTGCCCTTGCCGCCTTGCGAGCCGCTGCCTTTGCTGCCTTCTCCGGGTCCACCACCTTGGGTGCCCGCTTGGGCTTCGGCACCTTGACTTCCTGCGCATGGATCTCGCGTGCTCGAGCCTCAAGCTCTTCTCGGCGAACTACCTCCGCCTGAGCACGCTTCGCTGCCTCGTGCCTCGCCTGCTCCTCCGCTGCCCGCCGCGCGGCCTCCTCTGCCTTCCGCTTGGCCAACGCAGCAGCACGCTCCTCCGCCTGCTTCGCAGCCCGTTGTTCCGCCAGCGTTGCGCTGTGGGCTTCCGAGCTAGCTGCCCGCTTCGCGATCGACTCGGCTTGCATCGCTTGCGCAACGGACTTCGGACGCTGGGCCAATGCCATCGGCTGCGCCGCCTGAATCGCAGGACCGCGGCCAGCCATCGGTGCAGTTGGCGACTCGACCGTGGTGGCGTCCGGCCCACCTTCGGAGATACGATCGATCGTCTCGTCGTCGAGCACCGCATCCGCACCGCATCCGCAGCCAGGCTCGTTGCCTGGGTGACCTCCAGACGGCGCCGCCTTCCACGAGTAGATCTTCCCGTCTCGCGCCTTGTGGACCGGCCGATAGCGAGCCTTGCCCGAGTGCCGCCATCGGTAGGTCTCGATACCGAGCGAGCGGTGCACCTCGCGGGTGACCTGCATGTTCAACCGCCCGAGCTCGGTGGTCGCGATCACCCGCGCCCGACCTTCGACAGTGCCGTATTCGACGGGGAGACCGTTCTCTTCCCAGTGCTTCGCGAGCTGCTCGTCGCTCCAGCCGTTGGCGTACGCATGGGCGACGTCCTTCGTGATCGTCGGGATCACCGAGTCGCGCACGCTGGAGATGCGCTTGACGGCCTCCGCTCGATACGACCGCAGCGCGTCGCCGATCCGAGGCTTCGACCGGAAGCGTCGACCGACGACCGTCTCCACCTGCCGATCAAGGCTCGCCCGATTCGACCTATGCACGTCCTCGCCGGCTCGGTCGACAGCGGCGCCGATCCGTGCCTCGGTCATGCGCCCGACGAGCTGGCGCTGCACCGCCTCGAGCTGCGACCGGACCGACGGCGGGATCGTCTTGATGTCGGCACCCTCGCCGATCGACTTGTCGCCGCGGGCCCTTAGTGCCCTCGCGTAATCGCGACCGAGCGCGCCTCGCCACGCTTCCCACACGAGGTCAGCGATCTCACGGATCGCCTTCTCGAGCGAGACGATGGCGGCGGCATGCGTCGCCGGAGAGCGAAGGATGGCAGCCATCGACCGATCACGCCGTGAGAGCTGCGTTCACCTCGGACTCCACCGCGGGAGGCAGCGCCGGAAGGTCGACAGCCTCCATCGAGATGCGGTCGCGCCCCTGCACGAACACCTGTTCCTGGATCACCGCGGCCGATAGCACCCCCATCTCCCAGTAGGTGCGATGACGCTCAGCTCGCAGCGCGTCGATCTCTGCCTCCTCCTTCGGCGTCGGCTGCCGCAACGGGCGATGCTTGATCGTGAACGTCTCTGGCTCGCGCCCCGCCGTAGGGCCATCCTTCGCCGCGAACAGCAGCCCGTACATCCACGTGAGCCACGTGGTGATGATGTCGCCCTGCCACGACTTCACCCTCGCATCCCACGACCTCCACTCGCCATCGTTGCCGCCGCTGTTGAGCCCGCCGTAGGAGTCTCCGAGAAAGATCGTTCGCGGGATGCCGGTCGCCGCAACGGCCGCAGGCACGAAGACATCGACGAGCTGCGGGATGCCGGTGACCGTGCGCGACTTCTGGACGTACTGCTCGGGCGCACGCTTCTTCTCCTCGTTCCCGCCGTCGATCACGAGCGCCCTGAAGATCGACTTGAGACCGGCGAACAGGCGCACGCGGGCCTTCACCATGTCGCCCTTGCCAGCCATCACCGCCTCTTGCAGGCCCGGGATCGAGAAGACGTCGAGAATCAGATCGTGCAGCACGCCCTCCGCATAGCCGAGCGCGGACCACATCTTGCGCATCTCGTCGTACACGCGCTCGAGTACCGAGAGCGACCAGTACTGCTCATCGCGACGCATATGCTCGGGCAGATCGATCGGTCCGCAGTACTTGATGACGCGGCTCGCATGGATGAGACGGCCCTCGATCGGCGTACCGGTCGCAGCCGTGATGAGGTACGCCTCGGGCTCACCGTTCGCCCGCGTGACGGGCTGCACCTCGTTGCGATTGAGCACGAAGAACCCACGGACCCGCTTGATCCGCCCGAGATCCAGCGGCCAGTAGGGCGGCAGGCCGTCGTCGAGCGCGACACCGAGGATGGCCCCGCCCCAGTGCGAGCCGAAGGCCGCGAGCCTCGCCGTGTTGCGCTTGATCGCCAGGTCTTGCGCCGTCGAGTCAACCGCCTTGGCATCTACCCACTCGGGCAACGACTCGATCGTGTGCCCCTCGCGGGTCATCGCCTCCGCAGGGAGCGTCGAGCACAGGACCGAGATTCCCTTCTGCGTCCAGAACGCGTCGAGCTCGGGCATGGTAAGCGGCGCCCGAGGGAGCATCCGCATGGACGTGGATCGGTCGACGCTGGTGCCGAGCCCCGTAAGGAACGAGGTCACATCGTCGAGACGCGGGAAGCTCACCATGCCCCGCAATGTGGCACGCAGCCTATGTCGATTCGGTCAGCTCGACGCGCTTCCGCAACCTGTCCATCTCCTCGACGTGGTGATCGGAGAAGTACACCGCGTCGACAAGCGGGGCCTCGGTGGATCTGCGCATGGTTGCGTTCTCGCCTACGATCGAGATCTTGGATGTGGGCGTGCGGATCCTGTAGTGGAACGACGTCATGTCGATCTTGCCTGCGACGCACAGGGCCACGAGATCGGAGCCGAGGTCGACCGCCGCGTGGTCGTTATACGTGACGATGTCGACCTTGCACCCGCACTGCAAGGCGACGAGCACCTCCAGGAGCATGCGCGTCGTCCTGCCCGTGCCACGCAGGCGCAGCGCGTGCTCGAGATCCTTGGGTGGAGCCCATGGCTTTCCGGTGAGCCTGGCGATGGCATCGCGGAAGGCCGAACTCTTGGCAGCGACGCCACCAGCGAGCGCGAACCGATCGGGATCTTCGAGCCCGCAGCGGCGAGCCATGGCGGCGACGAGGGTCTTGGTGTCGAGCATCGGCCACCTACTCACCGCGATCGCGGTCTGTTCCGCTTCTCCGATCCGAAACCACGATGCGTGCCGTGCCGAATCGAATCGAGCACGTTCTGTCGCTGCGTGCCCCATCGCAGGTTTTCCGGGCGGTTGTTCCGAGCGTTGCCGTCGAGATGCCGAACGACGAGGCCGCGACGTCGGGGCCGGCCGTGGAAGGCGAGAGCCACAAGCACGTGGACGAACGCACGGCGACCTCCCGAGAGCTCGACGCGGAGGTGACCGTGATGGTGCAGCGAGCCGGCCAGCCTGCGACCTTGGGCATTCAGGACGGAGCCAGCGCTCGTGGCCATGTAGCCAGCGAATCCCGGGATGGCCCTGCGCTCACTCATGACTTCCTCGGTTGCCTCGGTGGCGCGCTGCACTTCTCGCAACAGCAGCGGCCGCCGCCGCGATCTACCCCGCACTCGCTGCACATGTCGCACAAGTCGCCGGTCATCGGGCGTCTACCGTCCGAACGCGCCCGCTGTTCCGCTCGTGAGCCCCAGGAGAGGGGCATCGTAGACCGGCGAAGCAGGGGCCCCTGTGGCGAGCCCAGGCTCCAAGGACACGAGGGTGGGGGCGTCCGACGATCGCCCATCCACGGGGCAAGCAGGGGCCTTGGCGGCTCGATGGCGGGCGTTCCGAGTCCGCACCGCCTCCCGCACGTCGCACCCGAGCCAGTACCCCCGCACCGACTGGTCGAACTCGGGCACGGGGATCATGATCCGCGCGATCCACCCCGCATCCCGCAGCTCTCGCACGCGCGTGCTCGCAGTAGCGAACGAGCAGCCCAGCACGCTCGCAACATGCTGCACCTTCCACGCGACAACGCGTCGCCCATCAGAGAGCAAGTAGCTCTGGCTCCACAGCAAAGACGCTACGATCTTCGCAGAATCGGCGAGCTTCCGATCGAGCAAGAGAGCAACCGGCATCTCACCGATCACTCCGTCTCGCACCGATACCTTGCGAGCGCCAAGATCTTCGACGTCACTACGAGATCCAGCCGAAGCGAACAACAATCCCACCAACCACCGGTACTACGGAGATCGTGTCGAAACAAGCACTGCACCGCGTAGATCGAGCAGCCGTTCGTCGAAGAGCAGGCGCTCGAACAGGAGCAGAATTATGCCCAAGTGCCACCGCGTCATTGTGTTTTGACCTGCGGACGCCAACCTGCCCGACGGTAATCCGGTGAAGCAGCCGAGTCCTGGGCGCCCCGGATGGACGGCCGACAACGAGAAGACGCATCAAATCAGGGCGGTGGTCGCGCATAGGTTGGCGATCAGACGGTGCGCCTCCGCGAGCCGGTGCCACGGGACTCACATGTATGTTGTGACAATCTCCGGGAGGCCGGGGATCTTCGAGCAGCTTGAGAAGGGAGATCGGTGGTAGTTAGGTACATAGAGCTGTGTAATTCGTGATCTAGTATACAAGATCAGTGTTAATTACGAGGGGAAAGTGCGCAAAACGGGGCGCAAACGGCGTTCTGAGAGGCGCAAGTGGCGCGGCTTTTGGTCACGATGACCATGTAAATCGTGTGAGGTTGACGTACAATTTTTTGGCCGATAGTGATACGAACTTGTCGGGGAAGCCATTGGGTTTTGTCAGGAAGTCGCGAGGACCGAAATTTTTTCGGAGTTTACAGACTATGGGTGTGAAGGTTGTAAATCGCGGGGATGGCGCATTGTGCGGATGTGTGCGAAAGCATACAGCGCGATCCGCGGCATTTATAGTTGACCGGCCGGTAAAGTATTTCCCATGCTGAATACCTACATGTGTGATGGAAGGCTCACGCGCTCGCTCCGGTACTTGGTCCGATGTCTCGAATCGACTGGACCGTCATCGACCCGCTGCTCTCCAGCCTCACCACCG
>JACCDG011025251.1_pt1 | contig 16371 bp, 15 predicted proteins | sample 7442471 | NCBI WGS metagenome assembly JACCDG01 (sample SAMN15323444, study PRJNA562643) | freshwater metagenome | isolation source: river surface water | place: USA:Blue River Watershed | collected 2017-08-17 | reverse complement strand
GTGTTGGTAAGACTGAGCTCTCGCGAGCACTCGCCGAGTTCATGTTTAATGACCCCGACGCCATGGTGCGTATAGACATGTCTGAGTTTATGGAGAAGCACTCGGTTTCAAAGATTATTGGTTCGCCACCAGGCTATGTCGGTCACGAAGAAGGTGGGAACATTGCCGAACGTGTCCGCCACCGACCATACTCCGTGATTCTCCTCGATGAGGTCGAGAAGGCCCATCCGGAAGTATTTAACGTCCTTCTGCAGGTACTTGATTCGGGGCACCTCACCGATGCCAAGGGTCGCAAGATTAACTTCCGCAATACGGTCATCATCATGACTTCTAACATCGGTGCAGAACACATCGACCGCATGTCTAGCTGGGGCTTTACCCACGATCATGGCGAGAAGGCACAGTATACCCAGGCCAAGGACAAGGTGATGGAAAGTCTCAAGCACTTCTTCCGTCCGGAGTTCCTCAACCGTCTTGATGAGATTATCGTCTTTGATATTCTCTCACCTGAGACCGTACGCAGTATCGTGTCTCTCCAGGTTGAAGATGTCACGAAGCGCCTCCGTGGTAAGGAAATTGCGCTCTCAGTCAGTGACGCGGTCCTCGATTATCTCGCTAAGGAAGGGTACGATCCGAAGTTTGGTGCCCGTCCACTCAAGCGTGTTATCCAGAGTAAGATCCTCACGCCTGTGGCCAACATGATGATTCAGGAAGGCATGTTGCGTGGTGGTACGGTCCGAGTTGAGATGAAGAAGGACGAACTTGCCTTTGATGTGAAGAAAAAAGCTCTCTCGCGCAGTGCACAAAACAAAAAAGAACCAACTCCGGCCCCAGTAGTCCTCGCGACAAAATAACAGAAATAAACAAAAACCTTTCTACAAGTAGAAAGGTTTTTGTTTATTTTTCACCATGGAGTCTAAATTGCTTTGCTAATAGTGGCTCCATCCCCGGACGATTATCTGTGAATACTACTTCGTCGGTCAGTGTTTCGGCTGGAATAGTTGTGAGACGGTCCTTGACTGGATAGTCGTAGCTATAGAGGCGATTCTTGATTTTGGTCTCTGGGTTAAAGACGATTGACTGATCATCGTGTCGTACCACAATCATGATGTTCTGTAATTTTCGGTCCGTAGTGCTCGTCATCGGGACAAGGGCGTAGTTTGGAAATACGGCGGTCAAGGTTTTGATTAGTGAGCCAGTCATACTCGTACCATGAGTATCAAGACTCCCGATGTAATTGAGATAAGCGACACCACCGGGAGCCAGGACCTTTTTGAGACTTTGAAAAAACTCGGTAGTGAGGAGATGGGGTGGGATAAAGAGTCCGCTGTTCATTACGTCTGAAAAAATCACATCATACGTTGTGGTCGCTTGTTCGAGAAACACTCGAGCATCAATAGTGTGGTTACGAAGGAGCGTGGAAGTAGGTAGTTCGAAGTATTGTTCTGCGATCGGAAGAAGATACGGCTCGAGCTCAACCGTATCAATGGTAATGGTGGGATTATCGAGGTGTACATGGCGCGGAACAGTAAATGCGCCACCACCAAGGACGAGATATGAGGAAGCATCTGTAACCATATCTCTATAAGTGAGCGCGAGTTCGGCATACGGGAATGCTATCTCATCGCTGTCGGGAATGATGGCTGATGAGTAGTTGCTGTCATTTTTTAAAAAGCGGTACTGAGTGCCGCTGAATTCTTCGTCAAAGACGGTGAGTTGCGAATACAGGCCGTCTTGCTGGTAGATGAGCTTACCGCGACTGTGTGGCGGGGTTTTGATACTAACTATCGTAATGAGGATAGCGATACAGACGATGGTGCCAGCTAGCATGATGGTTTGGAGGGTGAGGTTCTTGATCTTAAATCCAGTGAGACAGAGTACTCCCATGCTCCATATGACGAGCACTAGTCCGGTGAGTGCCAGCGTGGTTGATAGACCGAGTACTGGGATGAGGTAAAAGCCCGCGGCGAGACTCCCGACAATACTTCCGATGGTACTAAGGAAGAACACTGTTCCAACCACCGCGCCTTCGTTGTCGCCACCAGTTGCCAGAAGCTTTGATACAAACGGTGAGTCGGCACCAAGTAGACAGGCTGGTAAAAAGAAAATCAGTGCAGAAATAATAAGAGGACCTGTGCTTTGTCCAAGGGCGGGCGCAAGAGTGGGGAGGAAGGAGAGTGCGGCATAGAGGAGACTGAGCATGAGAAGTCCAGCGCCGCCAATTATCAACATGAGGAGGGAGAGGTGTGGGGCGCGGTCGGCGAGGCGTCCGCCAAAGTAGTATCCGAGGCTGAGTGCAAGCAGGATAATCGAGAGGACACTGGAGACGACGGTGAGGGATGATCCGTAGTAGGGAGCTAAGAGCCGCATGGCACCGACTTCAAAAACGAGGACAGCGGCGCCAGTAATAAAAACAGTTAGAAGTAGCAGTCGACGATGTAGCGAGCTAATCATGTCTAGATAGTATACGGTATATCAGAAAAAAAGTGACAGCCGTCCAGGTTATTTCCTGGGCGGCTGTAGATCTTAGTCATGCAAGGCCAGATCAACCTCTGCTGCGCTCAGCCACCGACTGGCCCAACTGCCTTGGGAAAAATCGAAAGCTTCACACCTTTCTGTTATAAGTACAGCAATACCAAACTGGTTGCCATTGTCGATCTGTACTGATGCAACAACGTGGTAACCTTGTGCCAGTTTAATATCAGGGAGGTCAGCCAGCCGTGGCGTAATAATAGTTGCTTCGACATTCTTCATCCCAGTAGTGAGCTGGTTACCTTCGCTATAAAGCAGCTCAAAATACATGTCGAGAGCTTTGTCTTGCCATTTGGGCGCGGCTTGTTTCCATGTCGCTCCGCCAAAGGTTCGACCCCCGAGCCGAGTACGGTTGATGTGTTTAAGAAAAAGTTTTTTTACCGTTGCTCGATCACTTCGATTAACAAGCATAAGTTCTTTTACGGCTTCACGAAAACATTTCTCAATAGACGGCGGCAACGTATCGGCTGTTGCGGGTTGCGCTATTGTCAGACAGATTAGTGCAGTTAGTACAATGATCAAGCGCACGATTTCCTCCCTGGCGCATAGGTATGCATTTATAGTAATTATACGCCTATTATGAATAATTGATATAGCGTTCTGGCTATAAGAAGGCGACTTTCAATATGAATCAGATTTTGTAGACTCTCTTTTTATATGCGTGAGTCGGGAAAGAGTTGGTTCGAACCTGGTGTATTGTGCAGTAGATTGACATAATTCACTATAAGTTGTACTTTAATCATCAGATAGCAACGGCAGAAACGGAGAATTTCCATGCCGGTTTCCATTCAGTTTCTCGGTGTCGGTGGCGCATTTGCGATGCCTACCACTTCAGGTGACCTTTCGACCGCTCCCATGCAGTCGAACATGGTCATCACGTCCGAATCGGGCAAGCGTATGCTGTTCGATTGTGGGGGTGATATTCGCTTCTCGGCACAGATGTGCGGATATGGGCCGAATTCGTTTGATGCGGTCTATATTTCGCACGAACACGCGGATCACGCTGGTGGGCTCGAGTGGCTTTTGCTCAATCGGTTGTTTGGAGGCGGGCTGAAGCCTGTTCTCATCGCCGAAGCGAAGCTCATCCAGAATCTCTGGAAAGTGCTTCGCCCGGGACTTCGGGTGACGACCAAAGGACTAATGCGGAGTAGTCATTACTACGACGAGCGGTGGTCTTCTCTCAATGAGTTCAAGGAAGATGACAGGATGGCGTGGGAAGACCTCACTCTGTTTTTGGTTGAAAATGTACATGTTCGGCATCGAACGCGACCGATGATTTCGTACGGTATGATTGTGGAGACGAAACGAAGAAGTTCGTTCTACGTGTCTGCTGATACCGTGTTTGAACGCGAAACAATCATCGATATCGCCGAGAATACCGATATCGTCTTTCATGACTGCGAAGTCGGCTACAAGACCGGTGTCCATGCCCACTATGATGAGCTGCTGACTCTGCCCGATGATGTACGGGCGAGGATGTGGCTCTATCACTATAACCCGGTTGAGGCCGCCAAGAAGGACGCCGTGGCGGATGGCTTTCTCGGCTTCGTAGCGAGGGGGCAGACCTTCACCTTCGACTGAACTCACTGCGGTTCGGCGCAAACAACACAACCCCAGGCGTTCACACGCCTGGGGTTAAATAATTTTGGTGTCGTACTCTAACGCGGCTTAAACGAAAATAATCCCTGTTATAGGGTTATTTCAGAAGTGTGCACCGGATTGGAGTTGGTTCGACAACTTTGTGTGGCGGGCAGGTAAAAGAAAACCGCCCGACCCATGAGAGAGCCAGGGGCTTTCTTTGGGTCGGCGGTGTACTCACTTCTTCTCGGCGAGACCAGCGCTCACGAGCTTCTGGCGAGCTTCGGCGAATTGGGCGAGGGCATCTTTGCGGTTCATGTGCGGAGCAAGCGCGGACGCCGCTGCGAACACAAGCAGTTCGACGGGTGATTTTCCCGTCTTTTCCCCGACAGCTTGCGCCGTCTCCAACATGAGTTGAATCGCTGCGTTCAGAGGAACTTCGGTCTGGGTCGCCATGGTGTACCTTTCTAGATGTTGACGAGGTTAACTTACAAAACAATACACCATTTCTGGTGTATTGTCAAGTTTGTGCGCCGGGAGGGATTCGAACCTTCGTAGACAATAGTCAGGGGATTTACAGTCCCCCCTCGTTGACCGCTTGAGTACCGACGCATTGTAGTTATTTAATTGTTCGCTGCAATGCTACTGCTTCAATTCCTCTATCCAATCTAAGATTTGCCACAAGAGCTTCTTATCAGCATATCGAAGATGTACTAGACCATACGGCATTTTTGATTTTTTTTCAAGTCCTGATACAGATTTCGCTATATATGGTTTTGAAAAGTTTTCTTGAGGGACATTGAGCTGTCGACTCCAATAGCGTATTTGTGCTGGTACATTTTTCAAATTGTGGCTATATAAAAGAACGGTAATTCGGGTTTCGTCGATCTGGCATACCTCACGCAGAAAACGTAAAAATAGAGCTTGCATGGCAGCATCGCTGTTAGCGAAGTCTATGCCAGAACTTTTCTCTGTTTTATAACCCTCAGCCCAGTACAGAGTAATACCCAACAACTTTAATCGTTCTTGTTCCGGGCTAAGCTCTGTAGGAACGTTGTAAGATAGCGGTTTGTGATCAAACCGAAATTTCGCACTGGTAACGAGGTCACGTCGTGCAATATTATGTTTGCGCATGAAGTAGTACACTGCATTGAGTGAATAGCCTAATTCTTCACTAATCTGCCTCATGCAATGGCCTAAGTTATACAGTTCAATAATTTTTGCTTTATATTGGGAAGGAATAGTTGCCATGTTAATATAAACTATACAAGAAACTGTTTATTTTGACTAAAACTTTCTGTTCATTATGCTATGCTATAGACATATACGTTTTATGAAGCGGTTTTGGGGCAGTGTGTTGATTTTGGTGCTGACGGCAGTGCCTCTCCTTAGTTATGCGGCGGGGTTGGTGCCGTGTGGTGGACCTGAAGAGCCGGCATGTCAGACCTGTCATGTAGTACAGTTAGTAAATGGGGTAATTTCCTGGCTTGTGCTAATTTTGGGTACAGTAGCCGCTATCATTATTGTGTATGCAGGCTTTAAGCTCGTAACCTCGGGCGGTAACCGACACTCCAAAGAAGACGCCAAGTCACTGATTAATAACATGATCATCGGGTACGTGATTGTGCTGGCGGGTTGGCTATTGGTAGATACCGGTATGAAAGCCCTTTTGATCGATGGGCAAACTAAGTTAGGTGTGTGGAATCAGTTAAGTTGTGTAGTACAACCAGTAGCAAAACAGCAAACTTACACGCCAACGATGTTTCAACCAAATACATCAATCCCTGGACCAAGTATTCCTGGTACCGGTGGATCAATCTATACCGGGAATCAACGATTGACATGTACTCCCTTACCTAACGGAGCTGATAATTGTATTCCGCAACAAGACGAATGTCGTAAAGCCGGAGGCATCCCAATTATTGATAGTTCATCCGCTCAGCGAAGTGTGATCTGTTCGTATCGTAGTGGTGGAGGTGGTGGGGGCGCTGATAGTGGTAGCGGTGGTAGTAGACCGCCTGATTTGTCGGCACCTGGCGCTTGTAGTGCTACAATCATTGGTAGACATTTCCCGAGCCCTCTCATTGGCAGCGCGCAGTGTATTATTCGGGCTGAAAGTTCTTGTGGTGGTCGAATGGTGAGTGTAACCGATGTGATGCGTGATGGACGGGCGTTCTCTTTTGGACCGATGCAACTGAATCTTACGGTGCATGTATTACAGGGTTGTGGTGTAGCGACACTCGACTGCAAGTCAGCGTTTTCGGGCAAAAACTATTCCGCTCGGGTCATAAATGAGGATTTGTATCAAAAATGTGCCGCCGCGGCACAAAATGTTGATTGTAATATCAAAAATGGTTTTCGGATATATCGTGAAGCTGGTAATAGATGGACACCTTGGTCGACGGCGGCAAGTTGTGGTTTATAATGATTAGGTACTGTATGAGTAAAACTTTTACGAGATTGATGTTTGCTGGGGTGGGAATTTTTCTTATTGCCCTAGCATTGATTATCACTATTAAATCTCTCACTCAGTCGTCATTAGAAGATGGCAACTCTGATATGATTGACCTTACAACTCAATCAGATGGTGTTGGTGTGCGAGCAAAAAATCCCGTTAATTCAACTAATTTTGCTAATATCGGAGCCGGTGTCTACGTCAGTGACGAGCGTCAGCTTGGGGCTGATGTTGGGTACAGTATGACTTACTTTGTCGAAGATAATTCCTTTGCGATTGATATTTCTGGTAAGCCACTGGCAGCATATCGAGAAAAGGCGAGCAATTATTTACTGAACACATTACAGATTAGTGAAGAAGAGGCGTGTCAGCTGCACGTCTATGTTGGGGTATCACACGCAACCGATCCGCAGCGGTCAGGGAAGAATTTGGGATTAAGTTTTTGTCCGGGTGGGGTAGAATTATAAATATCGATATGCGATCTGGTTTCTTTTTTGTACTGTGCAGTTTCATTTTTGTGACTGGTTTAGTGTTGCCAGCGGTAGCCACTGCCCAAATATCGCTTGCTGAGTATGCTGGCTGTTCTGGGACTGACTGCTCGGCGTGTAACTTAGTGGATCTGGCCAACGGCATTATCAAATGGTTGATCGGCTTTCTTTTTTTAATTTTTGCAGTCATTCTGACCTACGCTGGAGTGGGACTCGTTACCTCAGGCGGTAATCATCACTCGCTTGATGAAGCAAAGAACAGATTTGTGAACGCCCTCATTGGACTCATGATTGTACTAGCCGCTTGGCTCATTGTAGACACTATCATGCGAGGATTGGTTGGACGTGAAGGCGCCGAAGGAAAGATTCCAAATGGGGAAGTATCCGGTTGGCTATTCTGGAATGAGGTGCAATGTTACACCCAAGCAACGACCACTGCACAGCAGTGGATTCCCAAAAATTTTGAACCAAATACCTTTTGGCCGGGTGATTCAGGTAGCGCTGGTGGACAAATTGTTTCTCAATCAAATTGCGCTGCAACTCCGGCTGGTAATGTAAATTGTACGGCGGCTGAGGCTAGTTGTCGGAGTCAAGGTTTCCAATCGATTATAGATAAGAGTAACCCAACCAACTATCAGGTGTCTTGTGTAAAACTAACTGGAACAAATGGTGCAGAGGGGACTGGTAACCCAGGCACTGGTTCAACTGGTTGTGCTGGCGGAGCTTGCGTTCCCTTAACTATACCTTGCAGCAATGCGCGGAGCTGTAGCATTGCTGCAGATATGGTGAGTCGGTTGGCTCGAATGCATAGTACTGCTAGTGTTTCTGGGGCTCGGGTAACAGAAGCGATGCCGCCCTCCCGTCAGCATAAAAGTGCCTGCCATAGCAATGGTACCTGTGTCGATTATAGTAAAAGCGGCGGTATGTCTGCGGTCGAAGTGTCGCGTGTGATTGCAGCCGCTCGCGCTAATGGGCTGCGAGCTGTCTACGAAGTGCAGACTGCGGCACAAATGGCTAGTCTTGTGGCGGGAGGAGCTCCTTCAAGCAATATCAGTGTCTTAGGTGACTGGATCTCGGCACCACATTTTTCAATTTATGGCTCTTGATATGAAGGTTATCTAACAGCGGCTCACGCGAAACATATTTTTTGCTCAAACTGTACACTTTTCATAGCGGATTTTGCTACCGTTCGTGCGATATACTCAAGGTCTTCGTGTCCTCGACACCGAAAGCAATTTATCTGCTGGGCCCGCCAACATAAAGACCGACTTAAGGCGGTCTTTATGTTGGCGGGGCCACGAGGACTCAGTCACTCTCATGGATATTTTAGTTCGCAGTGCTCCTAAAATATCTTATTCGTGCGACCCCGACGGTTTCGCCCAGAGGGTCCCCGAAACCGTCCTTCGAGTCCTCGTGGATCTCGCTCGCAATTACAAAACCAACCTTGTGCAGGTTGGTTTTGTTGCTCGCGGGCCCACGAGGACTCGAACCTCGAAAATCGCTTTTGGAGAGCGACAGTTTACCATTAGCTTATGGACCCAACTGTGGGGACTATAATACCGTACTTCAGTGGAATCACAAGCCCAAATGCGGGCTAATAAACATAGCTTTTGCTTGTGCCATGAGTTGTCTAGCTATCTCAGTATTGTGATACCTGATACTGACACAGCCCTGATAATTGTCACGTATTTGCTTTCCTGTATGAGGTTTCTGGTAGGGTTTAATAAATTGCTGTTTGGGAATATTTGTCACCTCTGACCAGAAACTGATTTGTGAGTCAGTATCGTGATAATCATGCACATGGAGACATACTCGTAACCTCAATTCATTTATAGCAAAGCAAGAACGAAAGAGCATTAGAAATAAATTAACCAATTGCGGGTCAGAGTTGGTGAAGTCAACACAGTTGGCACTTTTAGCCCCTTCACACCAATAAATGAGTGCGCAATAATTCAGATGATGTTGTTTTGTAGAGGTTGTCTTTTTAATTTCTTCAAGGGATACCTGTAAGTACGCCGCTTCTCTACGAAGTACCGCATTGTGTCGGCTTTTTCCACCTGCAAGTTGACCGGCAGAAATCTTCTTTAGTAAACGCTTTTCAGCAGCGGGAGAGAGCTGTACGTTTCGTACCCATACAGACACGCTACTTTTGGCGACATTAAGTTTAGTGGAAATTTCTGGTACAGATTTACCTTGCTTTCGCAGTCGTATTGCCTCTAGTTTCTCTAGTGCCTTTTGTCTCATATCACAATTATATAATATAGTATTACATAACCAATATGCTCTGTTCGGATTATGTTGATAGAAAATCAGCTACAAGACGATTGATGCCTTCGGTATCTTGCGGATCAATCCAGATGATTGAGGTGTCGCGCTTGAGCCACGTGTACTGGCGTTTCGCAAATTGGCGGATTTTAGTTTCGAGTTCCGTCACCATGGTCTCATAATCGATGAGTCCGCGCAGGTAACGTGAGACATAGCGATACTCAAGACCTAGTGACTCGAGGCGTTCGTGTGTTACACCGGTAGCGATAAGACCTTCTACTTCTGCCACCATACCGGCTTCCAGTCGTTCATGCAGGCGGACATGGATGTTGTGATGAAGTGCTTCTTTATCAATTGTGATACCGAGGGTGAGTGGGATGAAGGGTGAATCGGTGATGGTAGTCGGTGGTACGTAGCCAAGGGACGTGGCTATCTCGATTGCGCGGACGAGTCGGCGGGAATTAGCTTGATCCACTGTCGTAGCTCGGGCGGGGTCGATAGCTGCGAGTCGGGCATAGAGCTCGTCTATCGGGAGGGATTCGAGCTCGGTGCGGAGCGCATCGTTTGGTGGTACAGCGGGGAGTGAGTGGCGGCCAAGGAGACTGTCGATATAAAAGAACGTGCCCCCCGCAATGACAGGGAGGTGGTGTCTGGCAGCGATATCAGTAATCGCCACTTTAGAGTCACGGACAAAATCACTCGCATTATAGACGGTCGTGGGGTCAGCGATATCAAGGAGGTGATGGGGTATATTTTGCATCTCCTCCTGTGTCACCTTACCACTCCCTATATCAAGTCCCCGGTACACCTGACGGCTATCAGCTGAAATCACCTCGCCCGCAAAGGTCTGAGCGAGTTTGATAGACATAGACGTCTTGCCGGAAGCGGTTGGTCCGACGATGATAATGAGTGGTTGTTTGTCCATGACTTGTAGCGGCAGTGTAGCAAATATAAAGAAAAATAAAAGAAAGCGCCGCCCGGACATATTGTGCGGGAATGACCCTGGAGCTGATTACTGTATAATATTCTGAGTCAATTACATGTTATGGAAAGAATTAACTCAGCTACATCTAAAGAAAATCTTGAAGCGAGAGCCGCTGTTGAAGAGTTGACGTTACAGCGGATGGCATTTGCATTTATTGAACAAAATCTAAAATTTGCAGAACAAGAGCCACTTTCTGTTATTGAAGATTTAGTTGCTGCTTTACCAGATGCTCCAAGAGTATTGACCCAAGATGGGCTTAAATTATTTTTGAATGAAGTAGTGTTAGAAAATGGACGTCGTTCAGTTCTCGACCACGGTGATGTTACCCCCCTCGAATCCTACTTAGTTTATTTACTGATGAGGAAAAGTCCACGTAGTACGCAGTTAGATAGTGTTGATGATACTACGCCTGAAAGTTTTTCTATTGCAGATAGTATAAGAATACTTCGTGATCAAGTGAGGACAAAACGCTTTTTGCAAGGGATAGCTCAAGAAGTGAAGCGTGTGCGTGAAAGCAAAGATGCAAGTGAGACTATTAGAGTCTGTGATGCTGGCTGTGGAGCTGTGCCAATTTTAGGTTTATATGCAGCGATGCAGGACAAAAATGTTGCGGTTGTCTGTATTGAAAAAAATCCTGCCGCAGCCAAAATTGCTGAAAAGTATATAGATTTACTAGGGCTGACCGAACGTATCAGTGTCCTTTGTGGTGATGCTCGCACCATCACCCCGGCAGCAGAAATTGATATATTAGTTTCTGAAACGATGGACGTTGCATTATTTAATGAGCCAATGGCCGATATACTTGCCCACCTAAAGACATTTGTTGCAGAAAATGGAGCCATTCTTCCTCAAGAAGTAAAATTGTATGCTTCGATAATACCAATGGCCGAATATTCCAATGCCTCAAGTTACTCACTTGTAGATGTTGATGCTGCGCCAGTATTGTCGACAAATTGGCAAGCAATTGGTGGCTACAAAGGCGGTGATTCTCGTCCGAGTATTGAAATCACACTGCAATCTGATATTACGAGTGATGAAGCGATCGTTGTTTTGACATCAGAAGTGATGGTTGCAAATAATGTTCCGGTTCTTTCAATGAATACTAGCCGTTTGACACAGCCAATGCCTCTCCCGGAGCATGGTGGAAAAAATATCCGATTATTTACAACAGTGTCTGGATCGCAGCTCCGCCTTTCATACACCGCAGGAGACCATCCAACAGATGTGCATGTGAGTAGCTAATTTTTTATAACCTGGTCCAGTTTATTCAGACTAGAGTGATGGCAATATTTGTGTCAAAAGAGGAGGTGGGGTAGGATGCACGTATATGCAATACGGGGTAGATATAGCGATTACACGACTTGATGATCTTGATAAACGAGTGTTAGCTGTCGTCGAACGGATAGTGGGTGCTGAAGCGTCTCCTCGCGTGCTTGATGTGGGGTGTGGGCAGGGTGGACTGGCTCGGGCGCTCGCGGAGGCAGGTGCTACCGTGACCGCACTTGATATTGCTGATTATTCGGAGGCTATACAGATGCGGACTGTGCCGCAAATTGACGCAATTGATTTTAGACAAGCGGATATCCGGGACTGGGTAGCTAGCAACACAGAGCAATTTGATCTGGTGGTGTTGCAGCGCGTGCTCCATTACTTGCCGTATGAAGACGCGAAAATGGTTTTAGAAAAACTACATTCTGTGAGCGCTACTCTCTATCTCTCGGTGACTGGTGCAACGACTGCGATTGGTCAACACTATGATGCGAAAATGCAACCGATAATTGAAAGGTGGGGTAGGCTAGATGCAGCAGGACAGGAATTGTTTTCAATCTCGGCACCACTGTGTCTCTATACCGAAAGCGAGTTGCGGGAACTCCTTATCAAAACCGGCTGGGAGATAGAGTGGCTGCGGGTATCTGATTTTGGAAATATTAAGGTGGAGGCTCGAGGAAGTTAAGAACACGTAAACGTAAAAGTCCCCTAGGGGGACTTTTACGTTTACGTGTAGAGTGCCGGAGGAGGGACTTGAACCCTCACACCTTACGATAATGGGTTTTGAATCCATCGCGTCTACCATTCCGCCACTCCGGCACTCTACAAACAAATTATATTGAGTATTGTAACTCACCTCAGAATTCCCGGTTTTACATAGACTGGCTCGCAAACTCGCATCGTCTATGGTTTTCGAGAAAATGTAAAGCAGTTTACATGTTCTCTGCCACCGAGGCATTACGTTCTGTAACGGTCGCTAGAGCATACCAGATTTCTACGAACTTATAAACACCCAGGGCGGGACGGGTTGTGGTAGAATAGAGGAACGAGCAACCGCGTTAGAACGGTTTTGGAGGTCATTCTTGCTCGGCTTTTTCCGTGTTTTAACTATCATTCCATCATGGCATTTCAAGGTGATTCAATCTTTTGGGTAGAAGTTGAAAAAATCGTTCCGAACCCATTTCAGCCACGTCGTGAGTTTGATGAGTCAAAACTCAAAGAACTTGCTGAGTCAGTGCGGATGTATGGTATTTTGCAGCCACTAACAGTCACTCGCAAAGAAATCCAAGGAGAGGATGGATCGTTTCGTAGTGAGTATGAACTCATTGCTGGTGAACGCCGTTTGCGGGCAAGTAAACTAGCTGGACTACAAATAGTACCCGTGATTATTCGTGACGGTGAACAGACTGAACAAGAGAAGCTTGAACTTGCGATTATTGAAAACCTCCAGCGTGAAGACCTTAATGCGGTCGATCGGGCACTGGCATTTCGTCAGCTGGCGGATGTGTTTGGGCTTTCGCATGTGCAAGTTGGGGTAAAGGTAGGGCGTAGCCGTGAGTACATTTCTAACTCGATCCGACTCTTGGCACTACCAGATTATATGCTTGATGCGGTTCGGAGTAACGACATTACTGAAGGACATGCCCGTACCCTCCTCATGCTTAACGACAGGCCGGAGGAACAGGACGTGGTGTTCCGCGAGATTCTGCTTAAGAAGCTATCAGTGCGAGAGGTGGAAAAAATTGCCCGGGGTATTGCAACTGAACGTGTACGTAAAAAGGAATTGGTTGATGATGGACTCTTGGAGATGGAAAAACAGTTTACCAATACGCTCGGTACTCGGGTAAGTATTACCAAAACAGATTTTGGTGGACGACTAACTATTGATTATTTTTCGATTGAAGATCTCGAGACAATGCTTGACCGCATGAAGAAGGACAAACTCGGCGCCGTGCGTAGTGAGGTATCAGCTGACTACAAGGACGAGTCCAATGACACTATTTTGAGTGACGAAATTGATGAAGAGATGGCGACCTTAGCCGAGCTCGCGCGTGCGACCGGTATCGAACCAGTAGTGCCAAGCCAGGTGGTGGCTGCACCAATTGCGACACCAGAAGTACTCGAAGTGCCTGAGGTGCCAATCGCCGCAGTGGTAGAGCCTGAAGTAGAACCGGCAGCACCGGTCGTACCAATGGTCAAAGAGTCAGAGCAGTCAGTAGTGCCCGTTGTTTCAATCCCGACACCAACCCCAATTGCTGTTGCAGAAACAGGCGCTAAGCCAAGTCTTCGCGACCAGCTCGCGTCTCTCCTTGGTAATCGGACACCTGAGCCGGTACCCGCTCCTGTAGTATCTACTCCAGTACCACCAGTGACAAATCCAGTACCAGCACCCGAAGTGGTGGCCACAAAACCTGCTTCAGATGATGACCTCTATTCAGTGACTAAGTTCACTATCTAATAAGAAAACGCAGGATCCTATAGGGCCTGCGTTTTCTTATTTTCCAATAGCAGGCAGCCCAAGTTCACTTCTGATATGGCGACGAGCCAGTGAGGTCTTGGTCATGTCGAGCCATTTCTTTGACGGCTTAGCTGATTCTTTGGTTTCGATTTCTACAATGTCGCCGTTTTTAAGTGCGGTTTCGAGTTGGACAAATTTTCGATTCACTCGTGCTCCAGAAATATGATTGCCAATTTCGGAGTGAATGGCATAGGCAAAATCAATTGGGGTCGCTCCAAGTGGTAAATCAACTACGTCGCCATTGGGGGTAAAGACGAAGATACGATTCATAAAGAAGTCTTGACGCATGTCAGCCATAAACTGGCTACTCATTTCATCTTTGGTGTACATGTCACCAATTTGGCTGATCCACTGCGGTATTTTTTCTTTATGGTCAGGAATTTTTACATCAACAATTTCTTCTGGGACAGCTCGTTTAGAAAATGGTCTAAAAAGCGAAGGAATAAGATTAGCAAAACGACCGCCTGTAGTTGTGCTATTGGCCTGCGGAATAACCTGCTCTTTGTACATCAGGTGTGAGGCAACACCAAACTCCGCTTCTTGGTGCATTTGGCGGGTACGAATCTGAATTTCCATAATCGTGCCGTGGTTTGAGGTAACGGTGGTGTGGATGGATTGGTACCCATTTGGCTTAGGGAAGGCGATATAGTCCTTCATGCGACCAGGTAGTGGGCGCCAGAGGTCATGAATAATACCCAAAGTGCGATAACAGTCTTCCATGGTTGGGACTACCACACGCATGGCCATAAGATCGTAGACGGCGTTAATGTCCCAGTCCTTACGCATCAACTTATGATAAAGACTATACAGTCCCTTAACACGATACGAGGTATGAAAATCAAGGAGCTTGGCTTCTGCTAGTCGCTTTTGGAGAGACTTACGTTCACGTTCAAGAATCTCACCACTTTTACCAGCTCGTTGCTCAAGGAGTTTCTTCACGCGCTTGTGTTCATCTGGATAGACATAGAAAAAGGCGAGGTCTTCCAGCTCCTTGCGAAGCTTACCCATTCCAAGCCGATGAGCGACAGGTACGTAGATTTCGAGGGTCTCACGAGCAATACGGAGTTGTTTCTCCACCGGCACGTGTCCAAGCGTCTCCATGTTGTGGAGGCGGTCGTTGAGCTTAATGATGAGGACGCGGATATCTTGACTCGTCGCCACAAAGAGCTTGCGCAAAGATTCGTTGTGGCGGTCTTTACCGTAGTAACGGACAGAAGAGAGCTTTGTGACACCCTCGACAATGTAGAGGATTTCCTCCCCAAATCTATCTTTGATGTCTTCCGCGGTGGCCTCGGTATCTTCGATGCTGTCATGGAGCAGGGCAGCGGCAACTGTGCGGGGTCCTAGCCCCATATCGGCGATTTTGTAGGCTACTTCGGCTAGGTGTGCCATGTACGGTTCGCCCGAATAGCGGGTCTGAGTGGCATGTACTTTGGCAGCATAATCATAGGCCTGTTTGATCAGGTCCTCATTGGCTTCTGAAAGTTTGGGCATTTTGCCGATGATGTCTGCTACTGCACGCATAAAGTTCATTGTAGGGTAAAAATTAGGAATAGGGAATAGAGGATATTGAAAATGGAATAGAGAAGATTGGATATTGAAAAGTGAGCTTCGCTCACAAAAAACTTGCTTCATTTATAATTCTGTGGTTAAATCTTGTCCTACCTTTGGGACAAAGGTGGCCTAAATCCGCAAGGGGTGCGGATAAAAACACTACCCGTATGAAGCACGGGAAGACAAGCAGAAAGAAAAAAGATGATTCAGATCACACCTGACGACGCCCGCAAGAAATCCGGTGGGTACCCTGTATGGCGCGATGTCATCGGGCCTGACAACAGGCCCACTGGCAAAAAAGTCCATCACGAGAATGGACAGATGGCGGTTGTCGTTGACGTCGGCCCTGTCCAGGAAGACACGACCAACAGGGGGCGGGAACATTCACACCCCGACCAAGACATCCTGTTCGGACTGCGTGCATAGAGGCCAGAGCAGGCCGCGGAGGGGGCAAGTTCGCCCCCTTCGACTAGTTCTTAATGTGTACAAATCAATAATGGCGCAACAAGCGCAATAACCTCGGGTGCCGAAATTCGGCGCCTTTGTTTTATATTAGAGAATCTAAGTTCGAGGCAAGGCCTCGAACTATTGCTTTAGTAACTCAACAGCTACCTCAAGCGTAATATCGTCCGTCTTCATATTGTCTGGAATACTGATACGCTTAAAACCTTTGCGGAAGTAGCGACCAGATTTTGATTCATAAAGATTAATGAGTTTGCGGGTACGT
>JACCDG010867957.1_pt1 | contig 16375 bp, 16 predicted proteins | sample 7442471 | NCBI WGS metagenome assembly JACCDG01 (sample SAMN15323444, study PRJNA562643) | freshwater metagenome | isolation source: river surface water | place: USA:Blue River Watershed | collected 2017-08-17 | reverse complement strand
TCACGAAGTGGCCCACGTGGCCAACGGCGACATGGTCACCATGACCCTGATCCAGGGCGTGATGAACACCTTTGTGGTGTTCCTGTCGCGCGTGATCGGTTATGCGGTGGACAGCTTCCTGCGCAAGGGCGATGACGAGCGCAGTGGCCCCGGCATCGGCTACATGGTGACCACCTTGGTGCTCGACATCGTGCTGGGTTTTGCCGCTGCCATCATCGTGGCCTGGTTCAGCCGTCAGCGCGAGTTCCGCGCCGATGCGGGCGCAGCCCAACTGATGGGGCGCAAGCAGCCCATGATCAATGCGCTGGCCCGCTTGGGCGGTGTGCACACCGCCGAGCTGCCCAAGAGTGTGGCGGCCATGGGCATTGCCGGTGGCATTGGCCAGCTGTTCAGCACACACCCTCCGATTGAAGAGCGCATTGCCGCTTTGCAAAGCAGCCAGCACTGATTGGTTTGGCCCTCATCCAAGGGCTCTACAGTTTCAAGGGCTCCACAGTTTCAAGGGTTGCACCCTGCACTTGATTGATCCCCTCTGTCACCCCGGACTTGATCCGGGGTCCAAGTTCTTTCGGCATTGCGCTGGCTGGATACCGCATCGAGTGCGGTATGACAAAAATAAGCCTTCAATCCCGTGTTTCAGATGACTGCAGGCCGGGGTAACCCAAGCGACTGAGGCCAGCAGCGATTGCGCCTACGATGGCGTCGTGATTCATCTTCTTTCCATGGGGCTTGCATGAAGCATCGCAAGCCCTTTTTTTCTGCCCCGCAAAGGGCTGCCATCGCCCACCGCCGTGGTTTGCGCCGCTTGGCCAGCTGGCCTGCGCCGGTGCGTGGCATGTTGTGGATGGTCGCGGGTGGCATCCTGTTTTCCTTGCTCAACACCGTGGCGCGTGGGCTGTCGATGCAGCTCGATGCCTACGAAACCCAATTCTTGCGTTATCTGATGGGCATGCTGGTCATGCTGCCATGGGTGGTGCGTGACGGCTGGCAAGCCTACAAGCCCGTCAACATCACAGGTCAGTTCTGGCGGGGCGCTGTGCACACGCTGGGTTTGATTTTGTGGTTCACCGCTTTGCCGCAAATTCCCTTGGCCGACATGACGGCGATTGGTTTCACCGGGCCGATTTTCATCATGCTGGGGGCCGCCTGGTTTTTGGGCGAGACCATGCGGCGCGATCGCTGGATTGCCGCCATGATCGGCTTTGCCGGTGTGCTGGTGGTGGTTTTGCCCAAAATGTCCGGCACGGGTGGCTGGTACAACCTGGTCATGCTGGCGTCTGCACCGGTCTTTGCGGCTTCGTTCCTGATCACCAAGGCGCTCACCCGTTATGAAAAGCCCGGCGTGATCGTGCTGTGGCAAGCCATCACCGTGACCGTGCTGAGTTTGCCCATGGCCTTGCCGCACTGGCAAACACCGACGCTGTGGCAATGGTTTGGATTTTTCTTGACAGGCGTGTTCGGCACCTTGGGGCACTACTGCCTGACGCGGGCCTTTGCCATTGCCGACATCTCGGCCACACAGTCCTTGCGCTTTCTGGACTTGGTCTGGGCGTCCATGTTGGGCTGGTTGATTTTTGGCGATGTGCCCAGCCAATCGACCTGGTTGGGCGCGGCCGTCATTTTGGGTGCCACAGTGTGGATCGCCCGCCGTGAAGGGCGCAGGACCGTGGCGATCGCCGACTGAGTCAGTCGTTGGAGATGCCCGAGGCCACGTGGCCTGCGGGCACATGGCGAGCGGCCGATTCGATGTGGCCGGTCTGGTCGTCAAAGAAAAAGTCCGGTTCAAATTCGCGCAAGAACTCGCCTTTGGGCAGACCGCCCAAAAACATGGCTTCATCCACTTCGATGTTCCAGTCCATCAGGGTGCGGATGGCGCGTTCGTGGGCTGGTGCGCTGCGGGCCGTGACCAAGGCGGTGCGGATGCGCATGGCGGGCGTGCCTTCTTGTTGCAGGCGGTGCAGCGCTGCCAATAGCGGTTTGAAAGGTCCCGCCAGCAAGGGTTGGCCCGCTTTGTCGCTTTCGTGTTTTTGAAAGGCCGACAGCCCTTCGGCCTGGAACACACGTTCGGCCTCGTCGGAAAACAGCACCGCATCCCCGTCGAAAGCGATGCGCACTTCGTGCGGATGCGCTTCAGAGGCCAGTGCCGAATGCGGGTAGACCTGCGCTGCGGGCACGCCTGCGCCCAAGGCGGCGCGTACATCGGACAGGTGGGTGGACAAAAACAGGTTCGCGTTCAATGGCTTGAGGTAACGCCAAGGTGATTGGCCCCGCGTGAAGCTGCCACGCTGGATGGGCAGGTCGTAGTGCTTGGCCGAGCGGAACACCCGCATGCCCGAGACCGGGTCGTTGCGCGAGAGGATCACCACCTCCACGCGCTGAGCCTGTGCATCGTTGAATGCGAGCAGTTTGCGCACCAGAGAGAAAGCCACGCCAGGCCGGGCGGGCTCTTCCAGCCGATCGAGTTGCAGCTTCATGTAGGCGCGGTCATCGCCTTGCTCGAAGACCTTGTTTTCTTCCTCGAAATCGAACAAGGCCCGCGAAGAGATCGCAACGACCAGCTGACCTTCTAACGATGCAGGCATGTGGGCTTTCTTCGGGTCATTTGACCCATTGGTTCAGTTCCATGATCGGCATCAGCACGGCCAGCACGATCAGCATGACCATGCCGCCCATGGCGACGATCAGCAAGGGCTCCAGGATGGTGGCCAGAGCCATGGCGCGGCGTTGCACATCGGCAGACAGTTGCTGGGCGGCCCGCTGCAGCATCAGGGGCAGCTGACCGGTTTGTTCGCCCAGTTTGGCAAACATGCTCAACAGGCCCGGAAACCGTGCGTGCTGGGCCAATGCTGTGCCCAAAGGGGCGCCTTCGCGTACGCGCACCAGTGCTTCGAGCGCGTCAGCACGCAGGGCCTGGTTGGACAAGGTGTCGCCAGCGGCCTGCAAGGCTTTGAGGATGGGCACGCCTGCAGCCGTGAGCATGGCCAGGGTGGATGCAAAGCGGGCGCTGTTGTAGCCCCGAGCCAGTCGCCCGATGAGGGGCAGGCGCAGCCAGGCGGCGTCAAACTGCAAACGAAACGCGGTTTGACGCAAGGCCAGGCGAAAGCCGGCGATGCCAGCGGTCGCGGTGATCAACATCAGCCAGCCCCATTGCCGCACCAGGTCGCTCAGGCTGAGCATGGCCACGGTCAGCATGGGCAGTCGCCGTTGGGTGCCTGCAAACACCCCGGCCACCTGCGGTACCACCGACGTGACCAAAAAGATGACGATGGCCAGTGCCACCAGACAGACAATGGCCGGATACAGGGCCGCGCCCAGCAGTTTGGCGCGCAGGGCCTGGTGCTCTTCGAGGTCATTGGCCAGTTGCTCGAGCACCAAGCCCAAGTGCCCACTTTGCTCGCCTGCTGCGATCACGGCGCGGTCGATCGCGGGAAATTCCGAGGGGTGTTGTGCCAGGGCATTGCCCAAGCTGCTGCCTGAATTGACTTCGGCTCGGATCGCGGCCACCAGCTGGCGCTGCCGGTCGTCGTCCGCCTCGTCGGCCAACGCGGCCAGAGCGCGCTCGATGGGCAGGCCGCTGCCCACCAAGCCCGCGAGTTGACGGGTCCAGACGGCGCGCTGTCCTGCGCTGAAGGCGCGTGATCGGCCCACGGGCCGTTGCCACCATGGCAAATGCTGGGACTGGGCATCGGCGGACGAGCCCGCAATGGCCTCGACCGACAGGGGCACGAGCGATTGCGCACGCAATTGGCTGCGTGCGGCTTTGATACTGTCGGCTTCGATCACGCCTTTGCGCGAGGCGCCATCGGCTTGCAGGGCTTCAAATCGGTAGGCAGGCATGGGCGCTCAATGGTCGAAATACACCACACCCAACTGACCCGAATAGGTCCAGTGGGTGGGCGAAGACACGGTGGTCGGAAAGACCGGCTGGATCGTGCGTTGGGCGCCAAGTTGGCTGAAAAAGCCCCAATGCCGCGACAGTTTGTGCCGGTAGGCCAGCTGGGTGCCGAGACCGCCCCAACCCGCGCCTTGGTGTGTGACGCCCTGCGGGGTCCGGTTTTGCTGCGTTTGCCAGTGCGAGGCACTGCCCCAGATGATCGACTGGCTGAGCATCAAGGTGCTGTTTTCCGTCAAGGGTTTGCGGTAAGTCAGCACGGGAGACAAGGTGGTGCCGTCGCCTCGCATGAACACGTCTTGTGTGGCGATCAGGCCGACCGACCAGCGGTTGGGCAGGCGGTAGTCCAGCCCGGCTTTGGCACGCAAGGTTTTGCGGCCGGCTTTGACGGCGTCAAAGTGGCTGTCCTTGTCGAGGTTGATGATGCTGCCGGACAGCGAAACGCTCCACTTGGAGTCCTGTCGCACGTCATAGGTGAGGTTGTTGTCTTGCAGCACCTGACCGAAGCGGTGCCAGTCTGTGCCATCGGTTTGCCCGATGCGCCAGCGCCCGTAGCGCAGGCCCAGGCTGGGGCGCAGCTTCATGCTGCCCGGATGGCTGAGGTTGGCCATTTCGGTGCGCAGCCCCAGACTGTAAGTCCAGGGGGAGGGCGCGGGGGCTTCTGTCTCTGGCACGGTGATGCTGGGGTGCTCTTGCGCCGGAGCACTCAAAGCCGCACAACACACCACGCTACACAGCGCACGCAACCAAGCGTTGCGCCAGCGGGACGGTGTGTGGGTTTGGCGCATGCAGGTTCGCTCCAGCCTGGCTGCTCAATCGCGCGTGACGCGCAGCAGTTCTTCGGCGCTGGTGATGCCGGCATCGACCAAGCGCTGACCATCTTCGCGCATCAGCACCATGCCTTGGCGCAAGGCCGTGGCACGCACATCGGCCTCGGCGGCGCCTTGGTGGATTTGTGCCCGAATGTCCTCAGAGGCCACCAACAGCTCGAAGATGCCGGTGCGACCGGCATAGCCCGTGTGCCCGCAGGCATCGCATCCCTGGCCCGCGCAGGCTTTGCAGCGTTGGCGCACCAGGCGCTGGGCCAGAACGCCCAGCAGCGATGAGCTCAGCAAGAAGGGCTCCACGCCCATGTCGGTCAGCCGGGTGATGGCGCTGGCCGCGTCGTTGGTGTGCAGCGTGGCCAGCACCAGGTGGCCAGTGAGCGAGGCCTGAATGGCGATCTGTGCGGTTTCAAAATCGCGGATCTCGCCGATCATGATCACATCCGGGTCTTGCCGCAAGATGGCGCGCAGGGCTTTGGCAAAGGTCAAATCGATTTTGGCGTTGACTTGGGTTTGGCCCACGCCCGACAGCTCGTACTCGATCGGGTCTTCCACCGTCATGATGTTGTTGTGCGCTGCGTCCAATCTTTGCAGCGCGGCATACAGCGAGGTGGTTTTGCCCGAGCCGGTGGGGCCGGTGACCAGCAAGATGCCGTGCGGCTGCGCAATGAGTTGCTCCACTTGCCGCAGCACCCGGCCTTGCATGCCCACGGCCTCCAGTGTCAATCGCGCTTCGCTTTTGTCGAGCAGGCGCAGCACAGCGCGCTCGCCATGGGCACTGGGCAAAGTCGAGACGCGCACGTCCACCGCTTTGCTGCCCAAGCGCAGACTGATGCGGCCGTCTTGTGGCAAACGTTTTTCGGCGATGTCGAGTTCGGCCATGATTTTCAGGCGCGAGATCAATGCGGCATGCAGCGCCCGGTTCGGTTGTACAACTTCGCGCAAGGTGCCGTCGATGCGAAAACGCACACTCGAATGGCGCTCATACGGCTCGATGTGGATGTCGCTGGCCCCATCGCGTGCCGCCTGCGTGAGCAAAGCGCTGCGCATGCGGATGATGGGCGCGTCGTCGCTGGCCTCAAGCAGGTCTTCAACGGCGGGCAACTCCTGCATCATGCGCGAGAGGTCGGCATCTGATTCGACCTCATTGACCACGGCAGGGGCCGTGGAGGCGCCGTGCGCCTCCCCACCGGCATAGGCCAGGTGGATGCGCTCTTGAACATCGGCCGGTGTGGTGTGCTGGATGTTCAGACCTTGAGGGCCGTATTTGCGTGTGACCTCGGACAAGGCCGAGCGATCACTGTCGCTGCACAGCCACAAGGTCATGCCTTGTGCGCCCGCTTCCAGCAACAGCCGGTGGCTGCGGGCGAAGGTGTAGGGCAGGGGGGGGGCGGCGCGCATGGCTCAAGGCTTGGTGGTGGCGGGGACCACAGGGGTCAGGGCGGGCAAGGTGGCGGCGCCCTCAATCGGCATGGCGGAGGTGGCCGTCGGTTGGTTGCCCAGCTGGTTCAAGCGCATTTGCTCGTAGCGGCCCAAAGACAGGGCTTCGGTGGCCGCGCCATCGCGCACCACCACGGGCCGCAGGAACACCATCAGATTGGTTTTCTTGCGGCTGCGGGTTTCGGCTTTGAACAGGTTGCCCAAGATGGGGATGTCACCGAAGCCGGGCACTTTTTCCTGGCTGCTGCTGGTGTCGTCTTGCAGCAAGCCGCCCAGCACCACGATGGAGCCGTCTTCCACCAGCACGCTCGATTCGATGGAGCGTTTGTTGGTGATCAGGCCCGAGGTGCTGGAGCTCTTGCTGTCGATGCTGCTGACCTCCTGGAAGATCTGCATTTTCACCGTGCCGCTTTCGCTGATCTGCGGTTTCACGCGCAAGGTCAGGCCCACGTCCTTGCGTTCGATGGTCTGGAAGGGGTTGACCGCGCCGCTGGCGCTGTTGTTGGCCGTGTATTGGCCGGTCACAAAAGGCACGTTTTGGCCGATCACGATCTTCGCTTCTTCGTTGTCCAGGGTCAGCAAGTTGGGTGTGGACAGGATGTTGGCGTTGCCATTGGTTTGCAAAAAGCGGGCCAGAGCGCCCAGCGCCAAAACGCCATTGCGTTGTTGGCCTGCGGCGATGTTGAACCCCGGAGAGGCCGTGTAAGTGCCTTGGGCGGCATTGGCAGCCAAGGTCAAAAGGTTGGTGCCGCCCACCGAGAAATTGGTGCCCATCACCCCCACGGTGTTGCTGCCTGTGCCGGTGCCGCTCATCCATTGCACGCCAAACTCGGCGGCCTTGTCGGCACTGACTTCGGCGATCAGGCTTTCCACAAAGACCTGCGCGCGCCGTTGGTCGAGCATGTCGATCACGCTGCGCAGTTGGCGGTATTGTGGCTCGGGCGCGGTGATGATCAGTGCGTTGGTGGCCGGATCGGCCTGGATCTGCCCGCCGGTGGACGGTTGGTTGCTCGTGCTGCTGCCTGGCACGCCGGTTGTGTTGGGTGTGGGCTGCACCGGCATGCTGGCATTGGCGCTGCCCGAGGTGCCCGTGGCGCTGTTGCTGATGGCTGCGCGCAAGGTGGTGGCCAGTTTGGTGGCGTCGGCGTTTTTCAGATAGACCACATGGATGTTGCCGCTGGCTGCGTTGGCACCGCTGGCGTTGGGCTGGTCAAGTTGTTCGATCAGGCTGCGCGTCAGGGCCAGTTTGGCCGTGTTGGCGGCGCGCACGATGAGCGCGTTGGTGCGGGTTTCAGCCAGCACCGTGGTTTTGAAGCCGCTGTCGGTCAAGCCTGGAGTCGCCGCAGTCCCGCCTGCAAGGCCGGAGGCCGCACCTGAGTCGATCAGGCGTTGCACCATGGTGGCCATGTCGGCGGCGATGCCGTGTTTCAGGCGGATCACTTCCACACCGGTGGCGTTGGACACGTCCAGGGCAGCAATGATGCGGCCCAGGCGCTGCAGATTGTCGCCGTAATCGGTGATGACCAGTGCGTTGGTGCCCGGGTTCACGTTGATGGTGTTGTTGGGGCTGATCAGCGGGCGCAGCACCGGCACCAGGTTGTTGGCGCTCTCGTGGTTCAGACGAAAGATTTGCGTGACCACCTGCCCACTGCTGGCGCCTACGGGGCCGGCCGATACTGTGCCGCTTTGCAGTTTGGCTTCGGCTTCGGGTAAGACGGTGTACAGACCCGAAGATTCGATCAGGGCAAAACCTTGCGTGCGCAATTGGGTGGCAAACAAGTGCAGGGCTTGTGCAGGCGGCACGGCCACTTGGCTGGACAGCGACATGGTGCCTTTGACGCGGGGGTCGACCACCACGTTGTGCCCCGACAAGCTGGCCAGCGTGCGGGCCACGGCCTCGATGTCGGCATTCACAAAGTTCAGCGTGATCGGCTCTTTGCTTTTGGTGCCCGGCTTCCCCGGTGCATTTTGAGCGCTCACCAGCGAGGTGCCGCCCAGCGCAAGCCAGACGGCGCAGGTGATGACCGACAGGCGGCTCGATTGGAGGAGTGTGTTCAGTGTTTGCATGGGTTCATCCCAAAGAAAGCAGGCTGCGCGTGCCTTGACGGCGGCCGATGATGTTCAGCAAGTTGGACAGGGCCGCTTCGGCGCCTTCGTCGGCATGCGCTTCGCCCGAAAAACGCAACCGCGAGCCGACCCATTGGCCCTGGCCTTGCAGTTGCAGAGGGCCTTGCAGGGTGCTCAACTGCAACTCGGGTGTGGCGGTGCCTTCAGGCGTTCCGCGCACTTGCACGCGGTAACTGCCCATGGGTTTGAGGGTGCTCAGGCGTGAAGACATGCCTTGCGCTTGCAGCTCTGCCAGGCCTTGCATTTGCAGGCGACCTGCGGCCCATTGCAGTTGCAAGGATTCGGTGCGCAATTGCAGCTGGCCTTCGGCTTGCAGGGTGTTCCAGGGGGCGCCCAGACCCGTTAGCCACGCAGCAGGCCAGCGTGACTGGTGGTTGTCCAGTTTCACGCGCAGCTGGGCCCAGCCGGCATGCAGCATCGCTTGGGCGGGCTGGTCCATGCAACAGTCGGCTTGCAGTTGGATTTGCAAGTTCATCCAGCCTGGCTCGATGCGCCAGTTCAAGCGGCCAGGCAGGGTTTGTGCATCCAGGCTGCCCGTACCGCCGTTGAGCGTGATGTGGGCCGAGCCCTGCCAGACGGTGCCGCGGGGGCTGTTCAGCTGCACTTGACCTTGCGAGGCCTGGCCGACCGCCCAGGACAGCCAGCGTGCGGGTGCCCACATCAGGCAGGCCAGCAGGCTGCCCAGCAATGCGCCAGCCACGGCAAAGCGCCAGGTGGCGCTGGATGCGTGGTGGTTGAATGGGCGGGTTTTCATGGCGCTGTGTTCACGGCAGGCTCAGGAGCAAGGTGCCGCTCCACGCCACGCCCGCAGTGGGCGTGGTTGGCGCGGTGGTGCTGGCGGGCGCTTGTTGCAACTGGGCTTGCACCGGGCGGGCATGCGCGTGTTCGCGGGCCTGGCTCAGCCACAGGGCCAGAGCTTCGGCAGGTGCAGCGTCCAGAGTCAGTTGTATTTGCTCGCCCTGCATTTGGAGCTTGGCTTTGGGGCCCAGTGCCGAGACATGGGCCTGCAACCATTGCACCGCATCTGCGCGCTTGAGGGTCTGTGGGGTTTTCAGCCGTGTGGCTTGCGCTTGCCATTGCAGCATCTGCTGGCTTTGCTGGTCCAGCGCGGCTTGTCGGGCAGGTGCTTCATGCCAGGTGCGCATCGCGGGGGCCAGGCCCAAGGTCCACAAAATCGCCGCACCGATCAGCCACGCCGCCACTTGCAGCAAAAGGCGTTCACGCAAGCTGCGTTGCAGCCAGATCTGGCGGACAGGCCTGAGCAGGGATGGAATGGCGGTGTTCATGGCGCGCTCCCTGCCGGGCTCATGAGCCAGTCGTCGCCTTCGGCGCGAAGCCGATAGCCCGGCTGGACCAGTTGTTGCTGGAGGGTTTGTTGGTCTTGTGCATTCAGTGGCCAGCCGATCAGGCGCAACAGTCCTGCCTGGTAGTGCCACTGCCGAGGGGCTTGCACTGGGGGGGGCAAGGCCGCGCCCAATGCGCTGAGCATGGATTCCAGGTCGTCCGGCGCCAGTGCGCTGGAGCTTTGGCGCAGGCGTGCCATTTGTTGTTTCATTTGCAAGGGGGCATCGACCACCACGCTGGTTTGCGGGAATGTCTCTTGCAGGATGTGCGCCCAAGACTGCTGCTGGGCTTGCCAGTTGGTGCGTGTTTTCCAAGCCCAGACATTCAAGCCGACCAGCTGGCCGCACAACAAGGCGGCCAGGCCCCAGCGTGCCCAGCGCCATTGCGGGTGTTGCCACACTTGGTGGCCCAGCCGTTGCGCTGTTTTCAGCAGGCGTGCGCGGGCATCGGTTTGAAACTCAAACTGCGCCAAGTCCCAGCCGCTGGACAGTGCGGCCAGCCAGTGCTGGCCGGGCGACATCAGTTGGGCAGAGGCTTGCAGCTTTTGGGAGACCAGGCGCACCACGCCTGGCTCGGCCTGGATGATGGCGGTTTGGCGTTCCTCCTCATTGAGGTCCAGGCTGCTCGCTCGGAGGCCAGACAAGGGCAAGCCCCAGACGCCTTGATCGGACTGGTGCAGCCAAAGCCAGCCATGGTCTTCATCGCCTGTGGCGGTGATGTGCAGGCTGCTGCTGTCGGGGCATAACTCGGGCACGATGCGGTGGACGGTCAAGCCCGCCGCATCGAGCGCGTTCAGGTGCGCCTGCAGCCAGGCTTTGTTGCAAACAGCCACCCACGGGCGAGGGTCGTTTTTCCAATGCGGCGCCAAGGCCATGTGCAATTGAGCCGGGTCGTCGAGCACACGCTCTTCCAGCAGCCCGTGCAAGGCCGCTTGCAGGCGACCGGCTTGTTTGTGCAAGCCCTTGGGCAAATCCACGGCATGCCAGGACAGGGCCGCAGCGGGGACCATGACCACGCATTCGGTGTCGCGCGCTGTTTGCGGCAACAAGTTGGCGCGGCTCCATTGCAAGTCCAGCGGCGCTGTCTGCGCATCGGCCTGTACCCAGGCGTGCAGGTAGCTTGTTGGCGCCTGAGGCAGTTCGAGGGGCAGTTGCAGGATCAGTGTGCGCATGTCGGGTTCATTGTAGGGGCGCTGTGTGGCTCACCAACGGTGAACGGGCACGCCACAACATGCGCACCAGTGTGCCTTCTCGTTTGACCAGCGCACGTTCTTGTTGCACGACGCGGTCGATGCGCATGCGGCCATGGATTTCAAAGTATTGGCTTTGGATGCTGTGGCGCTGGTCGTCAAGCCCTTTTCCCAACGCCCCCAGGCTTTTTCGGGCGGCGTCCAGGCTGTCCCAATGGCCGCGCTCACGCTGGGCCACCAGCTGGCGGGCGCTGGCCAGGTCCAGGCCAGGCACGCAGGCCATGAGGACTTCGGCAGGCGCGGTGTTCAGGTTGATCGGGGTGGGCTCGGGGAGCACGGTGATGAAGTTGTCCAGGACCGAGAGGGTTTGTGGGCTCAAACCCAGCCACACCAGTTGAGCGCTGCGCTGCGGCATCAGCGGGCTTGTGGATGGGGAGGTTGAAGCGGCCGTTGCCGTGGGGCTGGTAGAGGCCGATTCGCTGGCGTTGGCTGTGGCGCTGGACAGGGCGACGGGCAGGCGACGGGTGAGGCTTTCCAGTTCGTTCAGAGGCAGGTTCAGCCGTTCAAACAGCCGCACCCAGACCATCAGTTCGGGCGCTACGATCTTGCCCTTGTCCACCAGGTTGCGCACATTCAGGCGCGACTGGGTATCACTGATGTAGCCCGATAAAAACACCTCGGCATCGCCTTCTTGCCATTTCTGATCTTGCGACAAAAAGGTGGACAACTTCGATTCCAGCACGGGAAGGGCCCAGGGCTCTCCCAGGTGATCGACTTGGCCGCCTTGCTGTGCGCGGGCGTCTTCCTGCAGGATCAGGCGCGCCCAGTCCAGGGCGCCGGTCATCATCCATGCGGTTTGGCTGCGGCCGCGTTCGGCCGATTCGATCTCGACTTGCCGCCATTGCTGCCACAAGGCGGCACTGGTCAGGGTGGCCACCAGGGCCACGGTCAGCATGGCCACCAGCAAGGCGGCGCCTTTTTGCGCCTTCATGCCGGACCGCCTGACAAGGAGGGGCGCACCCAATCCAGGGTCAGTGTGCCTGCGCCGACAGGCCCTTGGGGCAGGGTCAGGATCAGGCGCACACCATCGGGTGTGCTGCCGGGCATCGGGGCAGATGAGGCGTTGCCGGTATGGACCGCATCGCTGGACAAAGGGTTGGTCCAGCTGCCGCCACGGTGGACGAAGATTTGCCAGCCTGCCATCGGGTGGATCTGCACTTGGCCCTTGCGGGTGGCCTCGGTGGGGGTCTGCCCCCATTGCCCAGCCAGCGCCCAGGCGTTTTGCCAGTCGGCACGCAAGGTCATGGGGGCGGACTGCCAGCGTTGCCAATCGCCGCCGCCTGGGCGAGCGGGGTTGCCCCGCCAAGTCCATGCCACCACCTGGATGGCTTCATCGGCGGCGTTGGCGCGGCGGGTCAGGCGCAAGACTTGGCCATCCCAATTCCAGCTGCTGGTGCCCGGCAGCTCGCTCAGTTGGTCCAAGTCGGTTTGCCATTGGGCCAGACCAGCTTGCAGGGTGCGGATGTCGTCGGCACGGCTTTGCATGCCGCTTTGCGAGCGCAGCATGCCATCGAGCCCACGCCAGGCCATGAGCGACATGAGCGCCATCACGCTGATGGCCACCAGCACCTCGATCAAGGTGAATCCATGTACCTGGGCGGGGCGGGCAAAGCGCCGCCATCCGGTGTTTGCGCAGGGCTTGTGGCGGGCATTCATCAGTTGCGCCCCATCACCGTCGAGACTTGCAGTACAAATTCCCCTTGACTGAGCACCCTGGCATCCACCCGCCGGAAGTTCGGATTGGGTGTGGTTTTGACCTGCATCTCCACTTGCATGGTGCGTCCAGCCTGAATGCATTCCACTTGGCTGTTGCCGGTATCGGGCAGTTGTCTGCGCAGGCGCAAGCGGATCAATTCGTTGTCGGCGCACATTTGGCCCAGCATGCTCAAGGTTTGGCGGTCCGCGTTGCGGCTCAGTGAGCCCGTGGCCTTGAGTCCTGCCAGCAAGGCCACAGCCACAATGCCCAGTGCCACCAGGACTTCGATCAAGGTGAAGCCTCGCGCGGACGTGCGGGTCATGGGCTTGTCCATCCAGGGGTGCGTTGCACCCGAAACGGCCTGAGCCCATCGCTGCTGACCCAGAGGGTGAGCGATGGCCCTTGGGCCGGTGTGAGTGCGATGCTTTGCGGTGGAATCAGTGGCTCTGGGCCCAGCACCACAGGCTGGCTGGCTGTAGTGCGCGTGGTCTCGCTGAGCCATCTCTGGGGCAGACCCGGGGGGGGCAGGCCTTCGAATACAAAGCCCGTTGGGGTGCTTCGCCAGACCACGGGCAGGCCGCTGGCGCGGGCTTGCGCACGTGCGGTCTCCAGCAGTGCGGCCAGTCTCGTGGCATCGCGCTCCAGGGCACTGTCAGCGCTGTCGCGCAGGGACAGGCTCACGCCCGCTGTGGCGATGGCGATCAGCGCCACCACCACCAGCAATTCCAGCAGGGTGAAGCCTTGGGCTGCAGGGGGGCGGGGCCGCTTATTGCCAGCTGCCGATGTCCGCATTGTTGCCCTCGCCACCGGCTTGACCGTCAGCGCCAAAGGACAGCACATCCACCTCGCCTTTGATGCCGGGGTTCATGTATTGGTAGGCGCGGCCCCAGGGGTCGTTGGGCAGTTTGTCCAGGTAAGACTTCCAGTTGCCGGGCACAGGCTCGGTGGTGGGCTTGCTGATCAAGGCTTTCAGGCCCTGTTCGCTGCTGGGAAAGCGCTGGTTGTCCAGTTTGTAGAGTTTGAGCGCTTGCATCAGGTTGCCCACGTCGGTGCGGGCAGCGGTGATGCGGGCATCGTCAGCCCGGCCCAGCACGTTGGGCACGATCAATGCCGCCAAAACGCCGATGATGGCCAGCACCACCATCAGTTCGATCAGGGTGAAGCCGCGCTGGCGACGTGGGCGGGGAGACAGTGGTTTTTGCATGGTATCCATCATAATCTGAGCATGACCTCCATTCCCCGCCTGAGCGCTGTCCGCCTGAGTCTTGCCCCCTTGCTGACGGGCTTGCTTTGGTGTGCTGCCGCACTGAGCGCGGGCTATTGGTTTTGGCACTTCCCTGCCACGTCGGCATCGTTGAGTGTTTCGGCCCCATGGGCGCCCAACGAGACTGCAGAGCCTGCGACCGGACAATTGCCCCGAGCGCTGGGTGTGAGCGCGGCCAATGTGACGGCTGAAACAGATGCCCCTCGAGTTCAGTTGGTGGGGGTCATTGCCAGTCTTTCAGGGCAAGGCAGCGCCTTGATCGCCCTGGATGGGCAGGCGCCCAAGCCCTATCGTGTGGGGCAGGTCGTGGGCGAAGGCTTGGTTTTGCAGAGCCTCAGTCCCAAACATGCACTGCTAGGGGCAAGCATGACAGGCCCCACTTTGCGGGATATTTCATTGCGCCAGGGTGCAACGCCCTGAGCCTTTGCCTGCTCGGCCGCAGGCCTGCGTGCAGATCAATTCTTGATCATCGCCACACCGTGTGATTGACCGGTCGGCCTGCTTGTCGCGGCCCGAGGCATCACGTGCCCCTGTTTGGTTTGAAGGGGTATTCTTTTGAAGTAAGTCAAAAATCTGAGATACCGACAAAAAAGTATCAATTCTTATTTAAAATAAATTTAAAAGGGTGGTTATGCGTTTGGGGTTTGTTCGGCGGTTTTGTCAACTGTGGAGGTTGCCTTTCGCTCGTACAGAAATGTTGCTGGTCAGCTTGGTGCTGATCGGTGGCACCTCGTTCCTTTTTGGCTGGTTGGTTGAACTGCCATACGACGCCACCTTGAATTTTCGACTGAGTATTTTCTTGGCGCTGTGTTTGCCGTTCGTTTATTGGCCCAGGTGCTACGAAGTGGTGGCCAATTTGTTGATCGGTTCGAGCCTGTTGACCATCTTTTTGATTGCGGCACAAACCGGTGGCATCAATTCAGTGACGCTGATGTGGCCCACCGCTTTGTCTGTCGTCGCCTTGCTCTTGATTGGTCTGCGAGGGACAATTTTCTGGTTTTGCATGACCCTTGGATGCTTTTTGTCCTTGCATTACCTCACCGTCAACCATTGGGTATCCGGGAGCAATGCGCATGTTTTTGAGCATTACAACTGGGGTCTGCTGACCGTTTCTGTGCTCACCATTTTGTTGATGGTGGGGGTCCAGATGTATGACTATTTGCATGCCTTGCAAATGCGTCAATTGCAAGACAGCAACGAGGAACTCAAGAGTACGCACGAGGCTTTGGTCCACATTCAGAATTTGCGCGATGAATTTGTGGCGTCTGTTGGACATGAGTTGAGAACGCCCATGAATGCCATTCTTGGCTTCAACGGCGTATTGCGCGACCAGATTGGGCTTGACGCCAGAATGATCTCGACAGTCGATCACATTCACGATGCAACGCATCAGTTGCTGGGGCTGGTCAATGACGTCCTGGATTTCTCGCAACTTCAGGCCGGAAAAATGCAATTGCATGCGCGCCCTTGCGATGTGAGGTCGCTGCTCACACAGACCTGTGCGCCTTGGCAGCAGGCGGCCAAACTCAAAGGGATCGAGTTGATGCTGTTGTCAGCCCACGACTTTCCGCCTCAAATTTTGCTCGACGATAAAAAGTTCAAGAAAATCGTCGATAACTTGCTGGGCAATGCCATCAAATTCACGGCATCGGGTGCGGTGGTCCTGAAGTGGGGGCGTCAAGGTCAATGGCTGAGGGTGGAGGTCAGTGATACAGGGCATGGCATAGCGCAAAGCATGCAAAGTCGGATTTTCAAAAGATTCGAACGCGCCGACCTTGAGACCAACAGAAAATATGGCGGAACGGGTTTAGGCCTCGCCATTTGCGATGGCTTGGTCAACCTCCATGGCGGAACCATTGGGGTGAGCAGTCATGAAGGATTCGGCTCGACCTTCTGGCTTCAAATCCCGTTGCAAGAGGTGACCTCTGCGTCATCCTTGACGGCATCCGACGACGACGTGTGTGCCATCCCATCGGACGCTGCGTTTCGGTTGTTGCTGGTGGATGACAACAAAATCAATTTGATGGTGGCTGAAATCCAATTGGCAAAAGCCTGGCCTCAAATCGACATCGTCAGTTGTTTGAGTGCCATGGAGGCGCTCAAAGCCGTAGAGCGTTCAGGCTTTGATGTTGCTTTGGTGGACATGGTCATGCCTGAGATGGATGGCCTTGAGTTGACGGGGCATTTGCGCGTCCACATTGAGGTTGCTGTGGCGCAGATGCCCATCATCGCCTTTACGGCCAATGTGGAGTCGCATGAACGCCACCGTTGCCTCGATGCGGGTATGTGTGATGTGCTGACCAAGCCCATGGATGAGAAATTGATGGTGTCCATCATTTCACGCGCTTTGCGCCAGCGTTATCCCGAGAGGTGGTCATGAAGACACCCGAAAAAAATGCGTTCATTCAGGCTTTTCTGCCTTGGATGCCTGAGGCGTTCAGGGTCGGAAAGAACCCTTATGTTTTCGTGCTTGCATTGGCCTTGATGGGCCTCATGCTTGTCTATGCCGTGGTGAACCCTTACCCCAATGGTTGTCTTT
>JACCDG011883260.1_pt1 | contig 16377 bp, 11 predicted proteins | sample 7442471 | NCBI WGS metagenome assembly JACCDG01 (sample SAMN15323444, study PRJNA562643) | freshwater metagenome | isolation source: river surface water | place: USA:Blue River Watershed | collected 2017-08-17 | reverse complement strand
GTGAATATAGCTGTGTTTATAACCGATACCACGGCGCAGGCAGAAAAAGAAAAATTGCTGAAACAGAAGGAAATGGCCGAAAATGCTGCCCGGATGAAAGAGGAGTTTCTGGCCAATATGAGTCATGAGATACGCACGCCCATGAATGCCATAATTGGTTTGTCGCGTTTGGTAAATAAGGCAGGCGAACTGAACGAAAAACAAAACGAATACCTCCGGGCCATTAACCTGAATTCGAATAACCTGCTCGGACTGATTAATGATATACTGGATTATGCCAAAATTGAGTCAGGCAAAACCGACCTGGAATGCCTTCCTTATAATTTACACGAACTGGCTCATGCCCTGAAAAATTCACTCTTGCATATTGTGCAAGACAAAAATATTTACCTGAATGTGGTGGTTGAAGACACGGTTCCGGCCTGGATTATAGGCGATGCCCTTCGGCTCAATCAGGTACTCCTTAACCTGCTTTCCAATGCTATAAAATTTACCCAGGCAGGAGGCGTTACCCTACGTTTAAGTAGTGAAACAGCTACCGAACCCGGGCATGCAACTGTGCGCTTCTCGGTACAGGATACCGGCATTGGAATTCCGAAGGATAAGCAGGAGAGTATATTTGAATCCTTTACACAAGCCACTTCCTCCACCACACGAAAATATGGAGGTACGGGTCTGGGGCTGGCTATTGTGAAAAAACTTGTTCAGTTGCACGGCAGCCAGGTTAAGCTCCGGAGTGAACCCGGTTTGGGTACCGAATTTTATTTCACCCTTACCTGTTTGTTGGGTGAAGAAAAGAGTAGGGAATTGGCGCAGGAAAGCATGGTGGGCGAAAACCGGTATTTAAAAATTCTGCTGGTAGAGGATAATGAGTTTAACCGGATGGTGGCCATAGATACCCTGCATGACTGGAACAACCAAATTGAAGTAGATGTAGCGGAGAATGGACTTATTGCAGTGGAAAAAGTAAAGAACAATGACTACCACCTGGTATTAATGGATATTCAGATGCCCGAAATGGACGGACACATGGCCACGGCCATTATTAGAAAAGATTTAAAGAGCGAGGTACCTATAATTGCCATGACAGCACATGCCTCATCAGCAGAGGCCGACCGTTGTATTAAAAGTGGTATGAACGATTATATTCCCAAACCCTTTGATACCCTGCAACTCTATGAAAAAGTGAACCGGGTTTCGGGTAAGGCATTTCAGCAGACCCATACAAATGAGGCTGTAAATAAAGAAGGGCAAAAGAAGAAAGAAATAGTGTTCGACCGCTCTGTGCTTTTAAAAAATGCCGGAGGCCAGGCAGAAAGGGCTTTAAAAATGATCAATCTCTTTTTAAAAGATACACCTAAAGAAGTCTGGCAGATTAACCAATACATCAATGAGGGTAGTTTTGCACACGTGCATATACTTGCCCACTCCTTAAAGCCCCGCATGGCCTACATGGGGCTGCCCCAAATGTCGGAATTGTGTAAAAAACTGGAAGCACTGGCCAGGGAAATGAGTACCCAAACGGTGGCAGACGGCAATCCGGAACATACCATCCGCGAGCTGGTGAATCAGTTAATTGCCCTCACCGAAATTATAGAGACTGAATTGCTGGACTTCCGGCGCACTCTTATGCCGAAGTAGGTCTTTATGAAGCACCGAAACCCGTTTACCACGCATTCAGCATAAGCTGTCACTTATTGCTAAAAATTAGTCAATAAATTTAGCCATTCTCTTCCTTTTTGATGTAATACCGTTTGCATTAATATAATGGTCCAATTCCGTTTCACTACATTGCACCATAACATTATTAGCAACGGCATTTACCACTGTAACTATTTTATTTGGATTGGACTAAATAAAATATAACATTGGTATAATATCAATGCTAACGGGAAACAGTCCAAAACTGCTTCGGGTATTGCATTGTTAAATGCCGATGAATAGATTATGTTACTGCACAAAATGTACAATTGTAAACAGAAATAGTCCAAAAAGCGATTTGGAGTATTACATTGGTAAATGCCTAAGGTTAAATATGTTCGGATCAATCGACCGAAAGAAAAATTGGCCTCATACATATTTCCAAACGGTATTAGTATATTAGTGGTGGAAATTATGGCCTTAAAGCAGTCACAACAACTCCGGTTGCAACAAAAATTATCTCCGCAGCAGATACAACTGATGAAACTGCTGCAATTACCTACTGTTGCTCTTGAACAACGTATAAAAGAAGAACTGGAGGCCAACCCGGCTCTGGAAGAAGGTGTTGAAGCAGAAGAGGAAGAAATGGCAGATGATGAGTTTGACAATGCTGAAACTGAAGAGGAAAATATTCAGGAAGAAGAACAGGAAGATGGTGCCGAACGGGCTGATGATGAATTGAGTTTTGACGATTACCTCGATGAGGCGGAGGTAGCCGAATACAAATACGAAACCAATAATCAAAGCAAAGACGATGAACGGCGCGAAATACCGGTTTCTGTCGGTCCCGGCTTCCATGATTTGTTGGAGGAGCAACTGGGTATGCAGGATCTTACGGAACATGAGTACCAGGTAGGTCTTTACCTGATTGGTTGTATTGACGATGATGGATATATACGCCGTGATATTGAATCCATTGTTGATGATATTGCTTTTTCGCAAAACATTAGTACCAACAGTAAAGAGTTGCATCACCTGCTCACTGTTATTCAGGGTTTTGATCCGGCTGGTGTCGGTGCCCGCAGTTTGCAAGAATGTTTATTGTTGCAATTGGAACGAAGAAGCCCCCGTACCCGCGAAATCCATTATGCCATTGATATTGTACGGCATCACATGGACGAATTTTCTAAAAAACATTACGAAAAAATTGCAAAAAAATTGGAGATAGAAGAGGAGGAACTGAAGGAAATTCTGAACGAAATAACCCATCTTAATCCAAAACCGGGCAGTAGCGGACAAGGAGGCATGGGCGATGTAGCCGATGTGGTACCCGACTTTGTAATATCCAATACCGATGGTAAGCTGGAATTGAGCCTGAACTCGCGCAATATGCCTGAACTGAAAATCAGTCGGGATTACCTGGAAATGCTGACCTCTTATTCCAAAAACAAAGACAAATCCAGCAAAGAGGCTTCTACCTTTGTGAAAAGCAAAATAGAAACCGCGCAATGGTTTATTGATGCTCTGTTGCAACGCCAGCAAACCCTTTTGGTAACTATGAATGCCATTATGAAATATCAGGGCGACTATTTTCTGAGTGGCGATGAAACCAAACTAAAACCCATGATTCTGAAAGATATTTCAGAACAAATTGGCCTCGATATTTCAACGGTTTCACGGGTAGCCAACAGTAAATATGTAACCACTCCTTTTGGTACGTTTTTGCTCAAATCTTTCTTTTCCGAATCGCTGAGCACCGAAAGCGGCGAAGAGGTGTCTACACGGGAAGTGAAAAAAATATTGGCAGATTGTATTGCCGCCGAAAATAAAAAGAAACCGCTAACAGACGATGCTCTGGCCATTATTCTGAAGGAAAAAGGTTACAACATTGCCAGGCGAACAATAGCCAAATATCGCGAGCAATTAGATATTCCGGTAGCCCGCATGCGTAAGCAGATATAGGAATTTGACATCCCAATACAACTATATAATCGCTACTCCAATTTAAGTATTGAATTATTCAGCTTCAATCAGCTACACTTTAAAGCCGGGTAGGTGAAAAGTATAAAGTGTATGATGTTCAGCAGAAAGTGTTGGTTGTAAACTAATGCAGGATATCAGAGGGTTAAAGAAATATTACTAGTGTTATGGTAAGATTATTAAGACGTATAGAAATATCAATAAACTCATGGCTAACTACGATTTCAGCCTTTTGGCTTATGGCTTTTTACTTTTTACTTAACACTAGTATGTTCTTGTGCTGATTTCCGCTATTGCTTTATCTATCGCCCTCGGGAAATAGTGATATTCCAGTTCGTGTATTTTGCCAGCCAGGCTTTCGGGACTCTCTCCTGCTTCCACCAGGCATTTTACCTGTAAAATTTGCCGACCTTTATCGTATTCTTCATTTACATAATGTACCGTAATTCCCGATTCTTTTTCGCCAGCTTCAATTACCGCGCAGTGTACATGCATACCATACATACCCTTGCCTCCAAATTTGGGAAGCAGTGCCGGATGAATGTTAATGATGCGATCGGGATAAGCCCGTATCAATGCCTCAGGTATCTTTAACAGGAAGCCGGCCAGCACAATCATATCCACCTTTTCCGTTTTCAGAAAATCAACGATCTGATCAGTGTAATTATACAGGGCAGTTTTAGAAATTAGCTGTACATTCTTTTTCCAGGCATCAGCCCGTTTAATCACCCCGGCCTGTTCATTATTGGTGACTACTAATTTTATTTTCACTCCGGTATTCCCTGCGTAATAACTAAACAGGTTCTCGGCATTTGTTCCCTCTCCTGAAGCAAATACAGCAATGTTAATCATTTGGCAAATATAGGGGATTAGATGTAAGACACAAGACACCCTGACTTTAATACATATTTATTCATCGGCATTTACGCAATGTAATATAGAAACAGTTTTAGACTGTTTCTTCTTATCATTGGTTAAAATCATGTGCCTGATATCTGTCTCAAAAGAAAGCCCTCACTTGTGCGCCGCCGATGTGAATGGCTTTAGTGCCGGGTGGTTTGCGCCCATCGTAATTAATACTGATTTGCATATTGGCAGTAAGGTTGTGTTGATAGCTTAGGTTCCAGTTAAAATTATCACCGGTTTTCAATGCATTTAGCATTTCAAATGCCAGAGGACTATTCTCTACATCATTGTATCGGATCTGTACAAAGTCAGTCCGCAGGTTAAAACTACCTTTCGATAATTGATTGTATTTTAGCTCCAAGGCATAGTCGTCCATTGATGCCCGTTGAAAGCCACCTTCGGCAGTATTCTTTTTTTCGCTGTGTTTATATACCATATTGATACGGAAAGCAGTGTTAGGCTGGTAACTTAACTTAGGTTCGGTTTCGTAATAAAATATGGCATAATTACGTGTGCTAAAGTACTGTGAAGAATTGGTTTTTAGGCCGATAGTGGAATTATTAAACAACGACCAGGCCCGGTTAATGTTCCAGCGTATACGTAGCTCATGAGTAGCTATATTACGGCTCTCAAATCCATTCGTGAGCAATTGCTTGCTTTTGTTTTCCTGATACGTATAATCGAATCCGGCCACTGATGAATTTTGATTAAAAAAAAGAGCCTGTCGGAAACTGGAATTAATAAACAACAACAAACTGTCGTTCGCCGGAACATTGAATGGGTTGAGGTTTAGCTCACGATCGCCACTGGTTTTTTTATCTACCCGGTAAACCGTTTGCGATACAAAGCGCGACAGAAAACCAAAGAACTTACTACTATTGCCGGTTTTAAAAACTGCCGGGCGCAAAAATACATTACCACTAAACTGGTTATGCCCGGCTTTAATATATGTGCTGGTAGGTGTAAATACTTTAATGTAGGTGGCCTGATCGCTGAATTGCGCTATTTCAAATTCGTTCAGTTCTTTAATGTTATTATTGTTGTAGTCCTTCCAGGTATATTGACCCTGTCCGGCAGCCACCTGTATAAAAGAATATTCCTTACGGGGCTCAAGACCATAACCGGTTTCATAGAATAGCGTTGATTGTATAAAACCTTTCCATAAACGTGGTGAGTATTCAATCCGGCTTAAAATAGTGTTGTCGGGTTTTGTGGTGATCAGGTTGGTATCGTTTACGTTTAGTTTGCGGTACACAAAAGTAGTGCGAAAAGGATGGTTACGTGTTTTAACCAAGTCGGCAGAAAAACCTACACTTTGTGCATAGGCGACATTTTTCAGAACAGTATACCAGGCTTTTTTATCGCTGCGTTCGCGGTAGAAAAGCTGATAGCGGTTACCTGTGGTATCAGCATTACTTATGCTACCTTCCCACTCCCAGAAATTGTAACTGTTGGCATATAAGGAATCCCGGGACGGGGTATAAAAACGGTTGTTCTCAAACTCGTCGAGGTAAGTAAATAACAATTGCTTTACCTGATGTGAAATTTTTGATTTATGGCGATAAAAAGTAGTGTTACGTGTGGCACTTTCTGAGTTAAGGAAGGAAGCGTTATAGGATGCCTTGGTATATGTGGTCGTCAGGTTATTGTTCAACAGATGCCGGAATCCCTGATACTGATGGCCTTCGGTAAAGGCGTGCAGGGCATAGTTACTTTTCAGAATATCTGACTTTCCGAAACCGATGCCGGCACTATAAAGGTGCTGATCGTTTTTAATACTATCGGAGCTGCGGTTCCAGTCGCGGGTAAACTCCACGCTACGAAAGCGTTCTATTTGTGAAAAGTGGCGCTGTACAAATTCATAAGCTGCCGTATAATTCAGTATCCACGCGCTCTTTCTTTTCCCGACGCTGTCTGTCAGGCTCCTGCTGAGAATAGATTTACCACTATAATTCACTTTCACTCCACTACCTTCATCATCACGGCTATCAATTGGCGAAAAAGTATTGAGGTCGTTTACGGTATATACGCCTTCCGTATTAATAAAGTGATTAGCATTAAAAAGATAATCAACACTGGCTGTGGCCATTTGTTTTTTCTTGGGACTAACTAATAACAATACCGGCTCATAATTGCCCTGTTTTATACCATTTACTGGCTCAAACCACTGGTAAACTTTACCATTGGCGGCGTTTTTTACCTGCTTATAATTACCCTTTCCCTCGCCCACATAACTGAATTTTACCCGGTAAGCGGTATCCGGTTGAGTTGCATATACATATATTTGCCAAGTGCCATTACTTGTGGCAGTATCCAGTTTTCGGTAAAATACTTCGGTAGTGTTAAACTCGGCTATACTCGCACCACTCGTAACAGCCTTATCAAGGGTATCGCCAATTTCATAAAGCTTTAATTTTTCCTGCTGACTAAGACGCTGTTGAAAGACCTTATTCTTGTTGTCCTGTTCCGAATAATAGTTAAACCGGAGTTTCAGTTTTTCATCATTATATTCTTCACCCAGAAAATAAAGCGATCGTGCATAATTCCTTTCGGCATACTGAAACTCTGCTACTATACGCCGGTCTTTTGTAATAAGCTGCCTGGCGGTAAAGGTAATTTCGGAGGTGTTGTAATCAATTACATAGTCGTTTTCCTGTCCGCGTTGTAGCAGCCGCCCGTCTATGTATACCTTTTCGGTACCCGATAGTACGATAATGAACAATTCGTTATCCGCACCTTTTAAGCGGTATGGCCCCTGGTTGTTTTCAATACCCTGTATAACATTTCGCGCGAAACGCCCCCTGGATACAGCTCCGGATACACTGGTTTTCAGAACAGGTGATTTTTCACGTTGGGGTTCAAAAAGATAAGTGTTGGCCAACAGTAATCCCTGTGTGCGTTTGTAAAAATTCATAAAATAACTGTTAGGTCGGCTTAGCTGGAAGTCGCCCACGGTTAATTTGGAGTTTTTATCGTTCAACTGAATGTATACCTTATCGAACTCCTGCAACTGTTGGGTGTTGCCATCGGGCTGTACGGGGATATTGTTGTCGGTAGCTGCCAAAACCAAGTCAATGTCTTTGGTTAACTTACCCGATACCTGAAGGTTCATGTTAGAATTTACTACCACATCCTGATTATTGCCAAAAGAAATGCCTCGCGATATACTGCCATTTTTACTGAGACCATCGCCGGAATAAAAAGATGGATTGTTATAAGTATTCTGATAGGTGATGTTGAGTGGATTCTGAGCTAGGCTCATATCTTTCCGCAAACTACGAACATCTTTATGGTATCGTTCTTTTTCTAAATTAAGGGGAAATACCTTATAACTAATCAGCAGGCTGTCTTTGTCAAGCAGGCGCAACCGGAAGACTATTTTATTTTCCGACCCCAATAGGGTATAAGTATTAGAGTCAGCTACTTCTCCGGATGGATAAGCGATGCGCAAAGTGCCCGGTACCAATGTAAGCGTATCGAGCTGTAGGGTATCCGGAACCGGACTGATGATGCGGAAACGCTTATTGCTGAGCTGCGGATATGCTGCCAGTGGCAACAGTAGCAGAAGAAATATAAAAACCTGTTTAAACACCGGATATATAACGGTTTTTAAAGATACAAAATTGTGAACAAGCCATAAATTCAGCGAAAAACAACCTTAGGTGCAGATGAGGGTTTCGGAATCAAAACATCAAGGAACAATTTAATTTAAGCTGATTTACCTGGCACAACTCAATATTAGTAAAAAATGGACTGCTCCATTACATAATTGGAGCCTTACGTTGTCGCAATTTTCAATTATATTTGGTGATAGATTAAAATTAAAAATACAGGCATAAAATCAATAGAGTATGAGTTTTTTAAGGCATATTACCGAATGCATGAAAATGAAAACAGAGGTCGAAAAAACAACCTCTGTTCATGCTATCGGATTAAGCTATTCCTTATTTAGTTGCTCTCCAGCAGAGCTCAACTACGCTTCGTTTAATGGTGCAAATATAAAAAATCAAATAGCACAGTTTATTTTACACCCCCTTTACCGGGGTTATTTAATTTCAGGTATATTGTCCCAATATTCATATTGGTACGTGCAGTACCCATCTTGTCTTTTTCTTCATCTAATAAATCCAGGGATTTAATTTGAAAATTTAACGCATTAATGTAATTGCCTTTTGCTTTTTCTATTACGCCTAAGTTGTTTAATATCCTTGCAACATCAGAGGTAGCGTTTAACTTTCTGTAAATACTTAAAGCCTCCTGATAACACCAGTTGGCACTATCATATAACGCTTCATTTTTGTAATTTTTTCCGATATTTGTCAGCCCATCAGCAACAATTTTTTGTTTAGCTAGTTGTTTGGCCAGGGTTATAGTTTGCCAACCATAAAAAATAGCCAGCTTTGGATCGTTTCCGGTGTGCTTCTCACTTAACAACAGCAACGCTTTTAATCTTATACTATCTGTTTGGCTGGTATTTGCAAGGTTCTGAAGGGAATCAATCGCTCGTTTGTTTTGAGCCATGATGATGCCTATGCTCAGGGAGAATGAGAAAAGTAATATGTTTCGGGCAATGAAAGGCATAAATCAGACGCCATATAAAATTAATCTTATATGGCTGCCCGAACAAGTAAAGCAGGGAATTATTCGGTTAATGGACTGTATTTCTCTACGATATTGTCCAGGGTATGTAATAACTCGTCACTATGATCGAGGGTAACCAGTTTCAGACGGATTTCTTTAAAGTGGTCGAGACCTTTAAAATAATTGGTATAATGCCGGCGCATTTCAATTATCCCCAGTTTCTTACCTTTCCATTCCATAGATTTCAGCAAATGTGTTTTACACACTGCCACACGTTGTTCAATGGTTGGAGGGGTAAGCTTCGTTCCGGTAGCGAGATAATGTTTTACCTCATTGAAAAACCAGGGATTGCCAATAGCAGCCCGGCCAATCATAATACCATCTACACCATAGCGATCTTTCATTTCTTTAGCTTTCTCAGGCGAATCTACATCACCATTGCCAAAAACAGGTATATGTATTCTGGAGTTTTCTTTAACCCTTGCAATCAGAGTCCAGTCGGCTTCACCTTTATACATTTGCGCCCGCGTGCGCCCGTGTATGCTCAATGCTTTCACACCTGCATCCTGCATACGTTCGGCCACCTCAAGAATATTAATCGAACTTTCATCCCAGCCCAAACGTGTTTTTACAGTAACTGGCAGATTAGTTGATTTTACTACTGCTTTAGTGAGTCGTTCCATTAATGCAATATCCTTCAGTACCCCTGCACCTGCGCCTTTGCATACCACTTTTTTTACCGGACAACCAAAATTAATATCTAATAAATCGGGTTGTACGGCATCCACTATCCGGGTCGAAAGCGCCATTGCTTCTTCATCGCCACCGAAAATCTGAATGCCAATAGGACGCTCATAATCAAAAATATCTAACTTCTGCTTACTCTTAATCGCATTACGGATAAGTCCTTCACTTGAAATAAACTCAGTATACATGAGGTCGGCACCGTTTTGCTTACAAACATAGCGAAATGGCGGATCGCTCACGTCTTCCATCGGTGCCAATAGTAAAGGAAATTCCCCGATTTCTATATCCCCGATTTTTACCATATTTTTGCAGCGCAATTTACGAAAATGCAACAAGCGCCTGCAATTAAAATACCTCCTCCTGGTCAATTACTTATAATATTGGGTTGGTATGTATTGTTATTTGCTATGTCGGCTATAGATACCGGTGAAGAGGCCGTGGACAAACTGAATGATCCTGCCATGCTTACCATAATGCGGGTAGCTCAGGTTATCGGAGTTGTTGTAGTATTTATAATTCCTGTGGTTTTACTCGCACTACTTGCCCGCGCTGAAAGGGCTGGATATTTTAATCTTGGACAGCGGCTCAATGCGCTTTCTTTTATTACGGCTTTAACAATATGCATAGTTGCCCTGCCCGCGGTAGCAGGCCTTTCAGAGTTGAATTTGCAACTAAGCCTGCCCGAAAGTATGGCGGCATTGGAAAACTGGATGAAAGTAAAAGAGGAGGCGGCGAAAAAAGTGACCGAATTGTTTTTAAGTGATAAATCGCTAAGAGGCTTAATTACTAATTTATATGTAGTAGCCCTTATGGCAGCTCTGAGCGAGGAAATATTTTTCAGAGCCGGCATACAGCGCCTATTGCTGGACAATAAGATAAACCCTCATCTGGCAGTTTGGCTCACGGCTATTTTATTCAGCGCTATTCATATTGAGTTTTACGGGTTTATTCCACGTGTGTTTCTTGGTGCTATATTGGGTTATCTTTACCTGTTCACAAACAATTTGTGGGTACCTATACTGGCACATTTCTGTAATAATGCGTTTGCGGTAGTGATTACATTTTACTATAATCAAAGCCTGGACGCTACTTTACCCGGTGATATGGATAAACAATTAGACTGGAGAGGCGTAATGTTAAGTATAGCGCTGGTAGGAGTGCAGTTATACTTCCTGAAACGCCGGCAAGACAAGGACAGGCAATTAAATAATGATTTTTATAATTAGAAAGGAGCGTTTTTGATGCCCCCCCTTCTTTTTATTTTATGACTCCTGCTTAATAAGCAACTTCTGACCCGGAACCAATTTACTTTTGCTATTCAGCTTATTCAATTTCCGGAGTTCTTCTACTGTAAGTTTATGAGAGGTAGCTATTTTATAGATACTGTCACCTTTCTTTACTTTATAATACTGGGTTTGCTTAGCATTGTTATTGTCAGCCAAAAGCTTCTTTCCTTCTGTTTTATCATCTTTGGCAGCTAAATTACCTGCTGGCTGCGTGTCCGTAGTTTCAGCCGGGGGAGTAACTGTTTTTTTCTCTTTTACATAAACAATAAGCTTCCTTCCGGGCTTAACACCTTTTTTACCAATGTAATTCCATGTTTTAAGATCGGCCACACTTACGCCGTATTTTTTAGCAATACCTGCCAGCTTTTCGTTTTTGCGTACCACATGAGAAATCTGGGTTTCCTTAACTACTGTTGCATCAGCAATGCTTTTTTGCGCCTCGCTCTTCTGGCGGATAAGCGCATAAATTTCCTCTTCATTGCTTATAAAACGGCCTATTTTGCTTTTGGGCAGGGTTAATACATAACCTCCCGCCGGAATTACGTTTTTCTTATAGGTAGGGTTAAAGTATTGGATTTCATCTACCGGCACTTCCAGTACCTCCGAGATTTGCTGAAATGTAAGGGGCTCTTTTATTACTACGGTATCCAGTTCGAAATAATTTTTTCGCGGAACCGCCGCATAAATATTGTGTTCTGCTGAATAATTCATTACATAATTAGCGGCAATAAAGGCTGGCACATAACCCTGTGTTTCGCGCGGAAGATAAGGGCGTATTTCCCAATAGGTTTTTTTACCACCGCTACGGCGTATAGCTCTGTTAATGGTTCCGGGGCCACCATTGTAGGCTGCAAGTACCATTTGCCAGTCGCCAAACATTTTGTACAGGAACTGAAGGTATTCGGCGGCGGCAACGGTTTCTTTATAAGGGTCGCAACGCTCGTCTACGTATGAAGTAACACTCAAGCCGTATAGTTTACCGGTAGGATACATAAATTGCCAGAGTCCCATAGCTCCGGCTCTGGACCGTGCAAGCGGATTGAGGGCTGATTCGATTACGGCCAGGTGCTTTAATTCCAGTGGCAGGTTATACTTATCGAATACTTCTTCAAACATGGGGTAGTACAGTTGGGTTTGACCCAGCATACGGGAAACCAGTTCACGTTTACGAATGGTGTATAACTCAATATAACCGCGAACCGACTCGTGGTACTGCAAATCAAAAGGAGAAGAAGCATCCAGTTTGGCCAAACGCGATTCGTAAATAAAATCATCGTAGCGGGGAATGGAATCGCTGGCGAAATGGTATTTATTGTTTTTGGAACCAACGGCCTTCGTATAAGCCCGCTCCAGAATTTTTTTAGTGGCCAGGCTATCCAGCATGGCTGCAATAGGGTCGTCTTCAGCTACGAAGGACTGAGCGCATGCATTGCCGGATAAAGCCAGAAACGCATACCCCATCATAAGCCCAGCAAAGTATTTTTTCATTATCCGGTTCGTTTTAGGTTATTATATCGCAAAACCGGGCATTTAGTTACACCCGGGTACACAATTATATAAAAAAGCTCCCGAAGTAAAAAGTTAAAAATCCTTTATTTTGAACGAACGACTGTGGGAAAAGTAGAATTAGGGCTTTGGTTTCAGTATTTAGTGCAGAGGATGGAGTACTTATATCAATGTTAGGGAGAAATAGGCCAAAACTGTTTCGAGTATTACATTGTTAGCACTCACCCTAAAAGCAGACACGACCGACAACAAACGAACAGAAAAAAGAAGGACAAATTGCCAACGCTTCGCAAAATTAAATGTACTGTTTCCCCAAAAACAGGTCGACACAAAACAGCACATTTAATTTTGCCCGACCGCACCCAAGCCCACCCACCACCCTACACTAAAAGACAACTGTTAATAAATAATCATACAAACAGTTGTAAAAATAAAAATGACGATTTACATTTGACAAATACTGTCAAGTAAAAAAATTCAAATGGAAACAGTTGGACAAATTATAAGAGCTAAAAGAGAAAGCCTAGGTCTACTACTTAGACAAGTGGCATCTTATCTCGATATAGACCAAGCAATTTTAAGTAAAATTGAAAGAAATGAGCGCAAGCCAACTAAGGACAACATAATTAAACTTGCTGAAATCCTTAAAATAGACAAAGAAGACCTACTCATTCAATTTATGAGTGAAAAAATTGCCTATGAAATTGTTGATGAAGATTGTGCAAGTAAAGTCTTGAAGGCAGCGGAACAAAAGGTAAAATATTTGAAGTCTAATCTTGTAAAAAATTAACTATGCGAACAGGAACAATAGAAGCAGAAACAAGCGTAGTAGAAGAACCGCAATTGGATATATTATATTATCCCAAAACCTCTTTAAAAACATCTAAATATGCAAAGAAAGAAACGTTAAATGTACTTTCCCTTTTTTCAGGGTGTGGTGGAATGGATTTAGGGTTTGAAGGAGGCTTTTCAGTTTTACAATCATCAATAAATGAAATTCTAACTCCTCATTTTATTGATAAGAACCTCAAAAATGGTTTTATTCAATTAAAGAAAACAAAGTTCAAAACGGTTTTTGCTAATGATATATTTACTGATGCCCGAAATGCTTGGGTAAACTACTTTTCAAAAAGAGGTCATAATGCAGAAGATTTTTACAAGGAAAGTATTGTTGACCTTGTGAAAATGTATCGTAACGAAGTAAATGTTTTTCCTGAAGATATTGACGTTGTAACAGGTGGCTTTCCTTGTCAGGACTTTAGTGTTGCAGGAAAACGTAATGGATTTAATTCACATAAAAATCATAAAGGAGAATTAATTGAAACTAAAACAGCTTCAATTGAAACTCGCGGGCAACTTTATATGTGGATGAAAGAAGTTATTGAAATAACTCAACCAAAGATTTTCATTGCAGAAAATGTAAAAGGCCTTGTAAACCTTGGTGACGTAAAATCAATAATTCAAAACGACTTTTCATCAGCAAACGGAAACGGTTACATTGTACTTGATCCACAAGTTTTACACTCTGCGGATTTTGGAGTTCCTCAATCGCGAGAAAGAGTAATTTTTATTGGAATAAAAAAATCTGCGTTGAAAAAATCTGCTTTAGCTGAATTGGAAAAAGATACGATTTCAGAGCAATATAATCCTTATCCAAATCCAACACATTCATATACAGTTGAAGGCGAAAATTTAAAGCATTTTGTACAACTAAAAGACGTATTCAAACATTTAGATGAACCCGAAAATACGCAAGATTTATCTCAAAGATTTTACTCAAAAGCAAAATTTATGGGTAAACATTGCCAAGGACAAACGGAAATAAAACTTTCTAGCATATCGCCTACCATACGTTCTGAACATCACGGAAACATTGAGTTTAGGCGACTATCTAAAAAGAATGGTGGACAAATAGAAAATGAATTAAACAAAGGATTGAAAGAAAGAAGATTAACAGTACGTGAATGTGCTTTAATTCAGACTTTCCCACCTGACTACGACTTTGTAATTGAAAATAAAAATGGAAGAAAAGGTTCTTTTTTAGTTAGCCCTTCACAAGCGTATAAAATAATTGGTAACGCAGTTCCACCTCTTTTAGCTTACAATTTGGCAAAACGAATTGAAGAAGTTTGGGACTTATATTTCAAAAAATAACAATGATTGTTTCAGTAAATCCAGACCCAAATAGAAAAGATTTTGACTTGTTGCTAAACTCAACAATCTCAAAACTAAATGTTCACGCTAAAAATTCTTCTAAAAAAGTATCAACCCTTTTAGGCAGAAATCTTGAGCCATATGTAAAGGACGTTATGACTGATTTAGCTGTTGGAACAGTTTTTGAAAATTCAATTGAGCTTATCGGTGGGCAAAAGTTTCCCGATATCGTAGCAAAAAAATATTATGGTATTGAGGTAAAAACAACAACACAAAATCATTGGAAAACAACAGGAAACAGCGTTTTAGAAAGTACAAGAGTTGATGATGTTGAAAGAATTTTTATGCTATTTGCAAAGTTGGCAAGCCCAATAGAATTTCGTTGCCGACCATACGAAGAAGTTTTATCTGAAGTGGTAGTAACACATTCGCCACGGTATTTGATTGATATGAATTTGGAAGATGGAAATACCATTTTCGACAAAATCAAAATGTCTTATGATGCCTTACGAAAAAAAGAAAATCCAATCAGACCAATAGTTGATTATTACAAAAGTAAGCTAAAACCAGGCGAAGAACTTTGGTGGATGGATGCTGAAAACAATAGCAAGCCGAGCAACATTGTAATCAGAATTTGGAACAATTTATCACTTAAAGAAAAACAAGAACTCAAAAATAGAGCAATGACTTATTTCCCCGAATTGTTTGGGAATAGTAGTGATAAATTTGGAAGACTTGCAATTTGGCTAGTAACCCGAGAAGCAGTTGTTTGTCCGAATGTTCGTGATTTATTTACAGCAGGTGGTAAAAGTGATTATTTAATTGGCAGAAAGACATATAAAAAAGTTCCAAGAATATTTTTGAACCTATTCGATAACGTTCCAAGCATCGTTGAGACAATTTTAAACACATCTGCCTTTGAACTATCTGAATATTGGGAAACAAAAACAAGCGAAAAAAACAAGCTCTTTGACTGGATTGAATTAGTAGCAGAACATTCAAAGAAAATTCAAGACGCAAAACATTTAAACATAAAACAAATTTTGACTGACATAGCATTGAAATAACCCACACATTTGGTGGCACATTTGCAGTTTTTCCAACCGCACAAAACCAAGCAAAAAACAGCAAAAGAGCCACCAAGCTAAAACACCAAGACAGACACGAAATGACACCGAACAAACAGGACAGAAAAGAAGGGCAAAGTGCTAACACGGGTTTGGCAAAAGTGGCGGCTCAGTGCTCCGCAGACACATTGGTGGTTAATCAAAGTTTGATTCTCCGCATCAACATTTGTGGTGAAAATCGCCACCTTCGCCAAGCCCGAAACCGCTAAATGCCTATAGACGAATATGTTTAGGCCAATCGACTGAAAGGAGAATTGGCCTAAACATATTTCCAAACGGTATAAATTGCGTTGTTTCGGAAGGTACACATCCTCTGCTTTGTGTCTAATACCGTTTGCATTAATATAATGGTCCAATTCCGTTTCACTACATTGCACCATAACATTAATAGCAACGGCATTTACCACTGTAAATATTTTATTTGGATTGGACCAAATAAAATATAACAT
>JACCDG010910222.1_pt1 | contig 16379 bp, 12 predicted proteins | sample 7442471 | NCBI WGS metagenome assembly JACCDG01 (sample SAMN15323444, study PRJNA562643) | freshwater metagenome | isolation source: river surface water | place: USA:Blue River Watershed | collected 2017-08-17 | reverse complement strand
TGGCACGCAAGTGCACCACGCGCTGCGGGTCCGCCACGTCTTGTTCGTCGTGCGTGACCAGCACCACAGGGATGCGCCGCTCACGCACATGCGCAAACACCCAAGGCCGCAGTTGCGCACGCAAAGCGACATCCAGTTTGGAAAAAGGCTCGTCCAGCAGCAGCGCTTGCGGCTCGGCCAGCAGCGCCCGCATGAGGGCGACGCGGGCGCGTTGCCCGCCCGACAGGGTAGAAGGGTCTCGCTCACCCAGGCCCAACAACTCCGCCTCTTGCAGCGCTTGCTGCACACGCGCCTGGCGCTGTGCAAGCGGCAAAGTGCGGGGCACGGCAAACAGCAGGTTTTCGGCCACCGTCATGTGCGGGAACAGTAAGGCATCCTGAAACACCAGGCCCACCCCGCGCAGGTGCGTAGGCAGCAGCGTGAGGTCGCGGCCATTCAACCGCACACGGCCCACAAACTGCAGGGGCTGCAAACCCTCAGACACGCTGGCCAGCGTGCCCGCAACAGCGGCCAACACCGAGCTTTTGCCGCAACCACTCGGCCCCATGAGCGTGAGGATCTCGCCTGCAGGGACGCTCAGGTGCAAGTTGTGCACCAAGGTCTGCGCCGCCGTGCCCAAGCGTTCAATGTCGATCTGGAGTCCCGCGTTCATGTGTTGTCTTTCATCGGCCCGATCTTCTCAAATTGGCGTAGCCTGCCCAGCCAGCCCGCCAAAGCAAAGGCCAACACGGGCAAGAGCATCTGCAAGGCCGCATAAGCGCTCATGAGCGAGCGCTGCGCACCCGACGCCAGCGTCACGGCTTCGGTGGTCACCGTGGCAAAACGCCCTGCGCCCACATACAAGGTGGGCAAATACTGCGCCACGCTGACCGCAAAACCCACCGCCCACGCCGAGGCGATGGCGCGCTGGAGCAGCGGCCATTTGATGCGCAGCAAGTCAGTCCAGCGGCCATGGCCCAAGCTGGCCACCAGGGCAGATTGGCGCGGGTCCACCGCCAGATAGGCGGGCTCCAAAGCCAGCAATACGTAGGGCAGGACCATGACCGCGTGCGCCATCAACAGGCCCAGCCACTGCCCTCCCAGTCGCCACTGCAGCGCCAAGCTGTACAGCCCCACCACCCAAAGCACCGAAGGCAACACCAGCGGCAGCAACCAACCTGGCCGCAAAGCCTGTTGCCAGCGGCGCGGTGCCCATTCCAGCCAAGCCACCGACCAGACCAGGCACAGGCTGGCCGAGGCCACCGCCAGACCCAAGGTGGTCCACACGGTGGGGGCACTGTCCAACACCTGCGACCAGGCATCCAGGGTCCACAGCGAGGGCCAGACCTGCGGAAAAGGCCAGACGCCCGACACACTGCCCACGGCCAAGGCCCACCAAACCGCGAGATAAGCCGCACCGATGGCGAGCGCCAACCCGGGCATACGGCCGCGAGAGCGGCCTGCGGCCGAACGCCAAGGCTTGCTTGAACGGCTATGGCGCAGCAGAGGCAGAGTCCCACACCAATGCCGAACCCAGTCTGTCGTTTTCTGCGCAAACGTGGCCCGGCTCACGCATCGGCGCACCAGCACAGCCGCGTGCAGCACACCCAGTGCGCTCAAAGCCAACACCGCCACACTCAAGGTCAGCGCACCCGCTGCCGCAGCACCCTGCGCCTGCATGGCCCCATCGGCATCGCCCAGCCATTGCCAGGCCAGCACCGCCAAAGTGGGCGGCGAGGCGGGGCCGATGATCAGCGCCATGTCCACCACCGTGAGGCCATAGGCCAACACCGCCAGCAGCGGCCAGCGCAAGCGTGGGGCCAGCTGCGGCCAAACCACTTGGGCAAAGGCTTGCACGGGTGTGCGACCCAGGGTCTGGGCCAGTGCAAATTCGGCCTGCCAGCGTCGGCGCAGGTCTTCGCGTTGCAATTGCGTGGCCGCCACCCAGAGCAAAAACGGCACCTCCTTGAGCCACAGCGCCAAAATCAATCCCAAGCCCCACGGGTCTTGTGTGGTCAACCAAGGCGGCGGCGCATCAAAACCCGACAGGCCCGGCGACACCAGGCGCAATGCCCAACCGCTGGGCGAGAGCCACAGCACCAAGCCAATGGCCAGGGCCGCGTGCGGCGTGGCCAGCAAAGCGGGCAACCAAGCCAGCCAGCGGGCCAAGGTCTGGCGGATGAATCCATGGGCCAACAAACGCGCCACGGTCCACCACGCCAACGCCGTCGAAGCCAAACCCGTCCACAGCGTCAGGCCCCAAGCCCTGAGTGTTTGAGGATCGCTCCACAGGGCTTGCCAGGCGCTGGCATCCAGGGCTTGTGATGCGGCGGCCCAGAGCGCCCAAGCCATGGGCAGACCCGCAAGCAGGGCCAGCCAAGCAGTCAACAGAGGTCTCATCGCCGGGTGATCGGTGGCCTCAGCCCCGACATGAACCTGCGCCGAACCCGCCACGTCGGACCTGAAGGCACCGACCTACACAGAGCCGACCTACAAAGGTACACGGCTGGCTTGTCACACGCCATACCGGCGTGTCCATTCTTTTTCGAGCGCGTCCACCCACGAAGCGTGTGGCTCGGGCAGCACGGGTGCGGTCACAGCCACTTGCCCGGGTCGCGAGGCCGACTGAAACCGCGCACGCTCAGCCGCAGGCAAGCGGGCCACGTCCAGCACCGTCGGGTCACCCCACACGTCGATGTCGGCCTTGCGTGCTTGCGCGGCGGGCGACAGCAAAAAGTTGGCCACCACCTGCGCACCCGCTTTGCTGGGCGCGTTGTACGGAATGGTCACAAAGTGCGTGTTGCCAATCGTGCCCTTGGCGAACTGCCAACTCTGCACCGTGGCGGGCAGGCGCTTGGCAGCGATCTCGTTGGCCGCTTCGTTGGGGTTGAAGGTCAGCGCCATCACCAGCTCGCCATCGGCCATCATCTGGCGCACGGCTGCCGAGTTTTGCGGAAACTGTTTGCCCCCGCGCCACAAGTGCGGGTGCAGCGCATCCAGAAAACGCCACAGCGGCGCGGCCTGCGCCGCCAAAGCGGCCGGTGTGACAGGCTGGGCCAGCGCTTTCACATCCGGCGCGTGTTCGATCAAGGCCTGCTTGATGAAGGTGGTGCCATGAAAATTGGGCGGGCGCGGGTAAGTGATGCGCCCGGGCTGTGTGCGGGCCAAGGCCAACAACTCGGCCATGCTTTGCGGCGGCTTGGACAAGCGCTGGGCGTCGGCAAAGAACGTAAGCTGGGCCATGCCCCAGGGCGATTCGAGACCATCAGTGGGCACCGAAAAATCGAACAGCGTGGTGGGCTTGCCCAGCGTGTCCACCCACTGGAAATTGGGCAAGCTCTGTGCAAAGGGCGCGGACAGCAGACCGTCTCGCTTCATCGCAGCAAAGTTCTCGCCATTGATCCACACCAGGTCCACCGTGCCTTCCGTGTCCTTGCGGCCCGCCTGCTTTTCGGCACGCACCCGCTTGACCACATCCGCCGCATCGCTGATCTTGACGTGCTGCAATTTGACGTCAAAGTCACGCTGCAACTCGGTCGCGGCCCATTGCAAGTAAGCGTTGATGCGCTCGCTGCCCGCCCAGGCGTTGAAGTAAACGGTTTGGCCGCGTGCTGCACGCAGCGTGTCAGCCCAGACTGCTGGTGATGGTGTCGCCGCCCGGACCCAAGAAGGGGTGAGCGCCATGGCACTGGCCAGGGCCAATGCCTGCCGGCGACCCGTGTAAACCGATGCGTGCGTGGAAGAGGTGTTTGTCGGTTGAATGGCCGTGTTCATGGAAAAAGGATCGATCAAAAAATGGGGTCAGCAGCGCAGACTTTAGCCGAGAGCCGCCGCCATGAAATCCATTCACGGTCACCACGAGGTCTTTTGCAACAGCGTGCAAAGCCCCACCCTTCAAAACAGGGACACAGCCTTCAACCAGCCCTCGGGCAAGAGGGGCAAGATCAGCGCTTCCAACCACTTGTCGGCCCCGGTGGCCACCACCAGACCACTCGCAAAAATAGCTGCCCCGAGCAGCTTTTTGGGCCATTCCCCCTGGCGGGTCACACGTTGGCGCACGGCCTCAAAAAACGGACGGGAAACATATGCTGCCGCCACCAGAGGCGTGGCTGTGCCCAACCCAAAAAAGCCCAACACCACCGCACCGGACCCGGCACCTGACTCACTGGCCGCCATGATCAGCGCCGAGGCCAACAATGGCCCGGAGCAGGGACTCCAGACCAAACCCATCAAGGCCCCCAAGAAAAAAGCACCACCGAGGCTCTCGCTGCGCAAACGGGCCGCCCATGCGTTGGCGGTACTGGCCACAGGCGTCATCCACTGGGTGAAACGCTCGCTTGACGAGGGCAGCCACACCAAAGCACCCAACACCATCAACATCACGGCACCCGCGATGCGGACATGTCCGCCGTCGATGCCCAGCATCGGCCCCAAAGCACCCAAAACTACGCCCAACACCGAAAACGACACCGCCATGCCAGCACCCATGGCCACGGGCCCAAAGCGGTGGCTTGGGGCCACGCCGCCCAGGACCATGGGCAGCAAAGGAAACACACACGGCGACAGGATGCTCAAGTTGCCTGCCAGCCAACTCAAGCCCCAATGTGACAGTGGCCAATCCATCTCACCACCCGCCTCACTGCGCCGACTGCAAAGCCCGCTTCAGGGCCAGCGGATCTGTCAAGCCGCCAGAGCGGTGCCGCTCCTCATGGCCTTTGTAAACAATCAGGGTGGACTGCGCATGCACATGGAGTTGCTGCATGACCTTGCGCGACTGGTCGTAGTCCACCACCAACAAAGTGCCGGGCACGCTGGTATCGCCCTTGAAGCTGTGAAACACTTTTTCCTGCATCAGGCAGGTGGCGCACCATTTCGCATAAAAAGACAGCGACACCGCCTCACCAGCCATTTGTCTTTTGAGAAGGCCCTCCGGCGTATACGCCTCCAGGTCCATCGCAATGGACGACACCATGGGCCATTGAAGGCACAAAGCCAGTACCCCATGCACGCAAAACTTTGTCATGACCCCCCCCTGATCTGTCCTTGCCAAGGCTCAGGGTGAATGAACGCTCAAACCGGCTCAGTTCGGTGTTTCACACAGGCGCTTGCAGGGGTGCATGCAACTGCGCCGCGGACAACCTGGTTCAAGCCACCGCGCCCGAGCCATAACGGCCATGCAACAAATGGCCGGTTCTGAAGCGCTCCAGTGCATACGGGCCCAAAGGCACATCGGTGGGGAAACCCAGGGCTTGTTGGGCCAGCACCCGGCCCACAGCGGGTGAGAGCTTGAAGCCATGGCCTGAAAAACCAAAGCCCACCACCAGACCCGGGACCTCGTTCACACCGCCCAGCACCGGATTCCAATCGGGTGTCACGTCGTACACCCCGGTCCATGACGAGGCCAGACCCGCTTCGGCAAACGAGGGAAAGCGGTCTGCCACCTGCTCACCCAAGTGCGCCACATCGTCCATGGAAATGTCGCCTTGGGTGTTGTCCGGCCCACTCAGGCTTTCCCCGGCCGTGCCCTCACTCACCAACATCTGTCGCCCGCCATAGCTGCGGCAATACAGCATGCCGGGCGAGCCCAGGTCCTTGTACACCGGCATGGCATAGGTGTAGGCCTCGGGGCCTTCGAGCGAAATGACCTTGTGCCGCTCGGGCGTCAATGGCACCTGAATGCCGGTCCATGTGGCCAACTCATGCGCCCAGATGTTTTGTGTGCTGATGACGACGGGCGCATGGAACACCCCGCTGGCCGTTTCCACGCCCGTGACGCGGCCTTGCTGCAACAGCAAACGCGTGACGCTTTCGCCTTCCATGAACTTGACCCCGCGCCGGCGGGCCGCGCGCGCGTAGCTGGTGGCCACCAGGTACGCATCGGCAAAGCCCGCATCGGGTTCAAAGCCGATCAAGGCGGCATCGTCAAAACGACAAATGGGCAAACGCTCGCTGGCCTCCTGGGGGGTGAGGCGGCTGACCACAATGCCACGCGCCTCCTGCGCGGCCAGGGCCTCGCGCAAGGGCGCCAGTTTGGGGCCTTCGGGCGCGGCGATCAGGTAACCACAACGCACCAGGCCGGCGCTGGCATCTTCGTCTTGCAAGTGCTCGGCCAAATTTTCAAAAACAGACCAGGACTGCTGCGCCAGCGCCATGTTTTCCACCACCGAATAGTGGGTGCGCAAAATGCCGCTGGACTGTGAGGTGGTGCCCGCGCCGATCTGATCGCGCTCGAGCACCAGCACACGTTGCGCCCCCAAAGCCGCCAGGTTGTAGGCCACCGAGGTGCCGATCACGCCGGCCCCGATCACGATTGCATCCCATGAACTCACATCGCACTCCTGTTGTTGGCCACCAGCCTAAGGCGCATGGGCGAGTCGTGTATCAGTTTTGCATTGGCTGATCATTAGCATCAGCATCAGCCTTGACACTTGTGCCTTCAGCGGTCTTCGTTCACGCTGAGCAGGTCGGCGGGGATTTTGAGATCGCTGACCCACTGGCGCTGCAGCTCGCGCACCGCCACCCGCACCATGGCCGCAATGTCCTGTGCCAGGGGACCCAATTCATCGGGCCGGTACACCAGGTAAAAAGTGCGTTGCAGGGGGGGATAAGCCTTGGCCTGCTGCCGCAAGGTCGTCAGGGGCACACACTTCAGATGCATGGCGTGGTAGCGCGACTGCCACAGGCACAAAGGGGTGGTCAGGGCAATGCCCAAATCTTCGCGCACCAGACTGAGCAAGGGGTCGGTGGCGTCAAATTCAAACACCCGCTCGATGTCGGGATCGTGGCGAGCCAGGTACTCATCCACCAGTGCCCCCATTTTGGAGCGGGTGCTGTAATGCATGAAGGGCCTGAGGCCACTGAGCTGCTGCAAGGAGGCCAAAGGTGGCACCTTGAAGTCCAAGGGCACGGCCAGCAGAAATTGCTCCGAAAACAAGGCCAGGCATGCACGCCCGGCAGCGGGTTTGGGGTCGTCGGTGGTGATCAGCACGTCCAGCTGGTGGTTGTCAAATTGCTCGGCCAGTCCCGGATTGATGCCCGACACCAGGCGCAAACGCTGCACACGCCCGGCCAGACCCCGCACCATTTGCGGACCAATCACGGCAGCAAAAGAATCCACACACCCGAGCCGCAACAGGCTTCTTTTGCTGCGGCTCAGGGCTCGCACGGTCTCGGTCATGTGGCTGGCCCGTGACAACAGTTCACGCGCTTGTTCGTACAGGCGCTGGCCCGAAGCCGTCGGGTGGGCCGGCCGCGTGGTTCGGTCAAGCAGAGAAGCCCCCAAAGTCTCCTCCAGCTGCCGAACATGCTGGGACACGCCCGCCTGGGATATTTCAAGCCGCTGCGCAGCCGCTGACACGGAGCCCGTTTCCACCAAGGCCACCCAGCTGCCCAACTGTTCCCAGGAGGGGGGCACCACTTTGTCTGCAGAGCGTTTTTTCATGGATGGTTGACGTGGCAGGGTCTGTCTGTATTGGTTTTTCTGATGCTGAGCATCAGAATTGGCGAAGGCTTTGCAAGCTCAGGCTTTCCACACCACACTGTGCGACTGCAGGGGCTGCTGCGTGTTGCAAAAGGCCTGAGCTGACATTTTGACCGAACCCCCTCTTCACAAAGGAAAACCGATGAAACTCAATCGCCGACTGGTCCTGACCCTGGTGGCCTCTGCAGCCGTTCTCTCGGGTGCCGCCATGGCCCAACAACGCGTGTTTTTCGGCATCGCCACCGGCGGCACGGGCGGCACGTATTACCCCTTGGGCGGCATGCTGGCCCAGCTGATTTCCAACAAAGCCACCGTGGACGGCAAAAAGATCACCGCCACCGCCGAAGCTGCGGGTGCCTCGGTGGGCAACGCCAAACTGCTGGGCACCAAAGACATCGAGTCGGCATTTGTAGCGGCCGACATTCTGGACGCGGCCTACAACGGCAAGGCCCAGTTTGCCAACGCACCGCTGAAAAACCTGCGTGCCCTGGGCGCGCTGTACCCCGAGACCGTGCAGCTGATCACCCGCGCCGACTCGGGCATCAACGGCGTCAAGGACCTCAAGGGCAAGAGCATTTCCTCGGGTGCTCCCGGCTCCGGTCAGTACCAGCTGGTCACCGACTTGCTCAAAGTGCACGGCATGGCCCGCACCGATGTGAAGGAAGACAGCTCCTCCTTCACCCAAGCGGTGGACAAGATCAAGGACGGCAACTTGCACGCCACCTTGATCACGGGCGGTGTGCCCGTGGCGGCGGTGACCGATTTTGCACAAAGCCACGCCCTGAAGATCATCCCGCTGTCCGGCCCCGAAGTGGCCACCTTGCTCAAGGAGCAGCCTTACTACACCCAGGTGCAGCTGCCCGCCAACAGCTACAAAGGCCAAACAGCAGCCGTGCCCACGCTGGCGGTGATGGCCATCTGGGCCACACACGATGGCGTGCCCGAAAACGTGGCGTACGAAGTGACCAAGGCGCTGTATGAGAACACCGCCATCATGGGCCAGGTGCATGTGCAAGGCAAAAACATCAACCTGAACACGGCCACAGCCGTGGCCAGCGTGCCCCTGCACCCCGGTGCCTTGCGTTACTTCAAGGAAAAGGGCATCGCCAAGTGACAGACCCCAAGCGCCTCGCCCTGGTGGCGTGGGCGCTGGTGGCCTGCGCATGGGCAGCCCCTGGGGCTGCGCCCGCTTGCGAGCTGGTACTGACCGAACACCGCAGCGGCCTGGCGCTGACCCGCTTGCCCTTGGACCCGGCACAACCCGCTGCCGATGTGGCGTTCACCCACTCGGTGTTGGGCACGCCCGTGCTGGACCGCTATGTCTGGCGACACAGCGCACAGGGCTGGCGCGCGCACTTGGTCGAAGAACGGTTTGAAGGCGAAGGCTATGGCCTGCCATCGGCGGCCGGGCCGGGCGAGCGCCTGCTGCGCGATGGCACGGGCTGGCGTTTGCTGCTCGACCGGGTGGTCGAGCCTTTGGTGGTGTTGCCTTTGCCCGCCCAGTCGATGCGGCTGGTGCTGGCCGACGGACATGAAGTTTTACTGGGCCAGCTGAGCCCCAAATCAATTGAAATGCGGGCTGAAAATTGCCCTTTGCCATGATGGAAAACCCATGACGACCAGCCAACAAGAAATCGATCGCCTGATCGAGCAGTTTGACCCCGAATCGAGTTTCCGCCGCTTGGCTGGCTGGAGCGCCAAAGTCGTGATGGTCTTGTGCGCAGGCCTGTCGGCCTGGCACTTTTACACCGCAGGTTTTGGCCTGCACAACGAAATTGCACACCGCGCCATCCACTTGTCGGTGGTGCTGGGGCTGTGCTTTTTGGTGTTTCCCCGTCAAAAGCGATTGCCCGGCCACTGGGAGTGGACGGTGTCCATCGGGCTGGTGGGCTTTTACCTGTTCATGGGCTGGAGTCTGCTGGGCAAGATTTCCGAGCCCATCCCCGACGCCATGCGCTACACCTTCTTGGCAGTGCTGGTGGCTTTGGCTGGTTTGTCCTTGCCGTTCAAGCATTTCGATGGCAGCCACACCCACATACCATGGCGCGACTGGGTGTTTGCGGCGCTGGCTTCGGGTTTTTCGCTCTACCTCTTGGTCTTTTTTCAGCACATCTACATCGAGCGCCCGGGCCAGCACACGCCTCTGGACCTGATGATGGGCGTGATCGCAATTGCCATGGTGATCGAGGCCACACGGCGCACCATGGGCATCTTTTTGCCCTTGCTGGCCATCGCGGCGATTTTTTATGGACTCCTCGGCCCTTATCTGCCGGGCGGCCTGTCGCACCGGGGTTACAGCCTGTCACGCATCGTGGCCCATTTGTACAAAGGCACGGAAGGCATTTATGGCATTCCGGTGGGCGTGGTCGCCACCTTTGTTTTCCACTTTGTGCTGTTTGGCATCATGGCCCAGCTCACCGGGCTGGGGCAGTTGTTCGTGAACCTGGCCACCATTGCAGCGGGCCGTTTTTCCGGCGGACCTGCAAAAGTCAGCGTGGTGTCTTCGGGGCTGTTCGGCATGATCTCTGGCTCGGCCATTGCCAACACCGTGACCACGGGTGTCATGACGATTCCGCTGATGAAGAAGGTCGGGTTCTCGCCACGCTTTGCGGGGGCGGTGGAGGCCTCGGCGTCGTGCGGTGGCCAGATCACTCCGCCCATCATGGGCGCTGCGGCTTTCATCATGGCCGAGACCTTGGGCATTCCGTACAACACCTTGATTTTGGTGGCCATTGTTCCGGCCCTGCTGCATTACTTTGCCATCTTGTTCATGGTGCACCTGGAGGCCAAGCGGCTCAAGCTCCAGGGCATGGACCCGAAAGACATTCCTTCGCTCAGCTGGGTGCTCAAAAGCTCATGGCACCTGTTCATTCCGCTGGTGGTCATGGTCACGCTGTTGTTGATGCAGTTCACACCATTCCTCGCCGCCTTTTGGGGCATCACCCTGACTGTGGCCTGCTCGTGGATTCCCCGTTTGATGGGCCCTTTGGGCAAAAACATGACCGGCATGGCCGTAGGGCCGCAAGCGCTGATTCAGGGCTTCGAGATGGGTGCCAAAGCAGCCCTGGGCATTGGCGCCGCGTGTGCCTGCGTGGGGTTTGTGCTGGGCATCACCACCCTGACAGGCATGGGCTTTAAGTTCTCGGCCTGGGTGATCGATGTCTCGGAGCTGGCCGCGCAAATGTTCATGGTGCTGGACGTGTTCAACTGGCTTGAGCTCAAGCAAGTGACTATTTTGTTTGGCCTGCTGTTCACCGCAGCCGCTTGCATCATCATGGGTTCTGGCGTGCCCACCACGCCCACTTACATCATCCTGGCGGCCATTGTCGCCCCGGCTCTGGCGGGTTTGGGTGTGCCGCAACTGGCCACCCATTTCTTCGTGTTTTACTTCGGTGTGCTGGCCGATGTGACACCGCCTGTGGCCCTGGCCGCGTTTGCAGCGGCGGGCATTGCGCGCAGCGAACCCATGCGCACCGGCATGACGGCGTTTCGCTTGTCCATGGGCAAGGCGCTTGTGCCCTTCGCCTTTGTCTACACCCCGGCTTTGCTGATGATCGATTTCACCTGGTCAGCGTTTTTACTGGCCTCGCTGTGCGCTGTCGTGGCCGTGATGGGACTGGGTGCAGCCTACACCGGCTTTGTGGGCCGACCGATTGCCAAACCGACTTTCTGGCTGCTCAATGTGCTGTCCTTGTCATTGATCTTTGCCAACCCGGTGGTCGCCGCCGTGGCCATTCCGGGTGTGCTCTTGATCCTGCTGTGGCACATCCGTCCTTTGCCGAACACGCCCTGAGGCCTACACCCCGATGACCATGGTCATTTTTGAGCGGGCACGGCTGCCAGCCACGCCCTGGAAAAACGGCGGCGGCGTGACCCGCGAGATCGCCTGTGTGCCGCCCCAATCGGGCATGCACGACTTCGACTGGCGTCTGAGCATTGCCCACATTGCCTGCGATGGTGATTTCTCGGTGTTTGAGGGTGTGGACCGGGTGATCACCTTGCTGGAAGGTGCTGGTGTTCAGCTGCACAGCCCCAGCGGTGGTCTGGAACACAGGCTGGACACCCCCGGCTCCCCCTTTGCATTCCCTGGTGATGTGCCCGTGCATGCCCGTTTGCTGGCTGGCGACTGCCACGATTTGAATGTGATGACGCGTCGCGGTGTTTGCCGCGCCGAAGTCTCGGTGCTCAAACCTGGTGATGTGCTGGCACCCTGTACTGCCGGCCTGCTGCTGGCCTTGCAGGGGTCGTGGCAGCTGGACGCCGAAGGACTGGGCCCCGAGTCTGCGGCCTCTTTGAATGTGGCGGCCGACAGCGGCGTGTGGTGGCACCAGGAGATGCTGACCTGGCGGGCCCAATCGCCCCATACCGATGCGGCCTTGCTGACGGTGCGCATCCTGCCCGCCGCTCTTTGAGAAACCATGCCCATGCAACAGACCCTTTTTGCCAATCACGCCTTGTTGCCCGAAGGCTGGGCCTCCGATGTCTTGCTGCAATGGAATGACCAGGGCCAATGGCAAACCATTCAGACAGGACGGGCACCCGACCCCCTGGTACCACGTGCCGCAGGCCCGGTGCTGCCGGGCATGCCCAATCTGCACTCGCACGCTTTTCAGCGGGCCCTGGCCGGGCTGACCGAGTACCGAAGCCACGCACAAGACAGCTTCTGGAGCTGGCGCACGCTCATGTACCGATTTGCCGCCCAACTCGGCCCCGCGCAGCTGGAGGCGATTGCCACCGGCCTGTATGTCGACATGCTGGAGGCGGGTTTCACCAGCGTCTGCGAATTTCATTACCTGCACCACGACGCCCAAGGCCAGGCTTATGCCGACCCGGCCGAAATGTCGCTCAGCTTGCTGCGCGCCGCCCAGCGCACCGGCATCGGCATGACGCTGTTGCCCGTGCTCTACCAAAACAGCGGCTTTGGCGGGGGCGCGCCCACAGCGGGGCAAAGCCGCTTCATCCACAGCACCGAGGCCATGCTGCGCCTGCTCGAACGCCTGCGGCCCGCCTGTGATGCCCAATCGGCCCGACTGGGGCTGGCACCGCACTCCTTGCGGGCTGTGACGCCCGAGAGCCTGCGCGAGGTGCTCGCGGGGCTCAATGCGCTGGACGCCAGCGCGCCCATCCACATCCACATCGCGGAGCAAACGGCCGAAGTCGACGCTTGTGTGGCCTGGTCAGGACAGCGCCCCGTGGCCTGGCTGCTGGACCATGCGCCGGTCGATGCACGCTGGTGCCTGGTGCACGCCACGCACATGGACGCGCACGAATACCAGCGCGCTGCCGCCTCGGGTGCCGTGGCGGGCCTGTGCCCCACCACCGAGGCGAATCTGGGCGACGGAATTTTTGAGTTCAAGACCTGGCAAAACCACCAAGGTGCCTGGGGCATTGGCTCGGACAGCCACATCGCGGTGAACCCGGCCGAAGACCTGATGCTGCTCGAATACAGCCAGCGCCTGTCGTTGCGGCAACGCAATGTGGCGGCCCACGCGCGTCAACCGGACGTGGCCCAGGCCCTGTGGCAAGGGGCCGTGGCCGGTGGCGCGCAGGCCGCCGCTCGGCCCGTGGGGGGGCTGACCGTGGGACAGCAGGCCGACTTCATCGTGCTTGATGCCCAACACCCGGCTTTGGCCGGCTTGTCGCCCGACCAGATGCTGGCCAGCCATGTGTTTGCCAGCAGCCGCCAAAACGCCGTGGCACAGGTCTGGGCTGGCGGTCAGCGGTTGGTCCAGCAAGGCCGACATGCGCTGCACGACGAGGCCATGGCCGGTCTGGTGCAAGCACGCCGCGACCTGCTCCAAGCCTGAACGGGCTTTTTAGACCTCGCTGGCCAGTGGCAAATTGAGCAACAGGTTTTGCGGCTTGAGCTTGAGCAAGCCTTGCTCGTTCATGGCCAGGCCCAAATAAACCGGCTTGCCCCGCACATCGGCACGCATGTCTTGCGGGCTGTCAAAACGCAATTTGAACAGGCTGATGAGTTGCTGTTGGCGTTGGGCATCCAGCTCAACCCCTTGGTACAGGTCATTGAGCAGGGCCGTGGCCGTGACGTCCAACCCCACATGCCAGCGCCAGGCCGGGTCATCGACTTTTTGCACCGGCTCGATGCTGACGGACACGCCTAAAAAGTGCTGCACCCAACGGGCCAGCACCACCGACAAGGCCTTGAGGCCTGAGCGGGCGTTGACCATGCTCAAAATCAAACCGTGCGGCAATTCGTTTTGCAGTTCGTGCGTCATGTCGAGCAAGAACGCATAGCGGCCCAGGCCTTCGCGCTGCGCAAAATAGCGCTCGGCGTTGTCCGGGTGCAGCACCTTCACATCGACCGCCTTGAGCGGCGCACCGCCTTCGATCAACATGCGGCCCATCTCGCCCAGGCCACCTGTGGATTTGAGGCTATCGAGTGTGTCGCTGTCGCCCGACAGCACACGGCCGCCTTCGATGGTGATGCGCTGGCGCCGAAACAGCAGCTCGGCCGCACGCCAGACCCAGGCGTCCTGCACATCAGAGAGCACATTGCACACGATGGCCTGCACCACGAGGTCGATGAACAGCGGAGGCAGCTGAATGTTGCCGCTTTGCTGCCAAGCCATGTAGGCCGACTCCAGCGAGCCAGCGGCTTGCACCTCATCGCGAAAGCGCAAGAACAGTTGGTAGTTCTCCCGCGCATCGTCGTCCTTGAAGGCCTGAAGTTGTGCAGGCAACACGGGCATCAAAGGATCATCCAACAGGGCCTGGTGCAAACGCTTTTCGGCTTTGCACGATTCGGGCACCAAGGCCAGCTCGGGGCGCTGCAACCAAAGCCGCCAGTAGTCGGGCGTGGGGGCCATCCAGCCACGCGCGTTGCGCGTCAGGTGTTGGTGGCCACAGGCCGTCCAGAAGTTGAGCATGGCGGTCACAGGTTGGGGGCCAACAAACGCTGCAGATCTTTGACTTCCACACCGCTGCGCTGCGCCAGGTCTTGCACCTGGTCCTCACCCACCTTGCCCACGTTGAAATACTGCGCTTCGGGGTGGGCGATGTAAAAACCACTCACGCTGGCCGCAGGCGTCATGGCCAGGCTTTCGGTCAGGCCCATGCCAATGTCGTCGCACTGCAGCAAGTCGAACATCGCCTTTTTGACGCTGTGGTCAGGGCAGGCGGGGTAGCCGGGTGCGGGGCGGATGCCTTGGTATTTTTCAGCAATCAACTCTTCGTTACTGAGCGACTCGGCTGCCGCATAGCCCCACAGGTCGGTACGGACTTTCTTGTGCAGGCACTCCGCCAGCGCTTCGGCCAAACGGTCGGCCAGAGACTTGAGCATGATGGCGCTGTAGTCGTCGTGTGCGGCTTCAAAAGCAGCGGCGCGTTTGTCGGCGCCAATGCCTGCGGTGACAGCGAAGACGCCGACGTGGTCGGGCGCAGTACCTGCGGGTGCGACGAAGTCGGCCAGGCAACGGCTGGGGCGCATGACGCCGTCGATCATGTGTTTCTCGGTCTGTTGACGCAGACCGCGCCAGGTCATGGCGACTTGGCTGCGCGACTCGTCTGTGTAGAGCGCAATGTCGTCGTCATGCACGCTGTTGGCGGGGTACAGGCCCAGCACCGCGTTGGCCGTGACCCAGCGGCCATCGATGATTTTTTGCAGCATGGCCTGGCCATCGGCATACACCTTGCGCGCCTGCTCGCCCACCACCTCGTCGTCGAGGATCGCCGGGAAAGGCCCGGCCAAGTCCCAGGTCTGGAAGAACGGACCCCAGTCGATGTACTGCGCGATCTCGGCGAGGTCGTAGTTCTTGAACACACGGCGGCCGATGAACTTGGGCGCAGCGGGCACGCCCTGGGCCCAATCGATCGGCGTCTTGTTGGCGCGGGCCTGCGCCAGCGTCCACATCGGCGTTTGTTTTTTGTTAGCGTGCTGCTCGCGCACCTTGGCGTAATCGGTGTTCAGGTCGGCAATGAACTTGGCCGCCTGCTCAGACAGCAAACCCTGCGCCACGCCCACGCTGCGCGAGGCATCGGGCACATAGACCACGGGGCCACTGTAGTTGGGCGCGATCTTGACGGCGGTGTGCACGCGGCTGCAGGTGGCGCCACCAATCAAGAGCGGCATTTGGCGCTCGCGGAAGTACGGGTCTTTTTCCATCTCAGATGCCACGTACTGCATCTCTTCGAGGCTGGGCGTGATCAGGCCGGACAGACCAATGATGTCGGCGTTTTCTTCCTTCGCCTTGGCCAGAATTTCGTGACAGGGCACCATCACGCCCATGTTGACCACTTCGAAGTTGTTGCACTGCAAGACCACGGTGACGATGTTCTTGCCAATGTCGTGCACATCGCCCTTGACGGTGGCGATCACGATCTTGCCCTTGGCTTTCACGTCTTCGCCTGCGGCTTCTTGCGCGAGTTTTTCAGCCTCGATGTAGGGCAGCAAATGCGCCACGGCCTGCTTCATCACGCGGGCGCTCTTGACCACTTGCGGCAAGAACATCTTGCCCTGGCCGAACAAGTCACCGACCACGTTCATGCCGTCCATCAGCGGGCCTTCGATCACATGCAAGGGGCGACCGCCTTGGGCCAACACTTCTTGATAAGCCGCTTCGGTGTCTTCGTTGATGAAGTCGGTGATGCCATGCACCAGCGCATGCGAGAGGCGCTGCGCCACGCTCACAGGCGCTTCGGGCGTGCCGCGCCAGGCCAGCTTGGTGCTCTCGTCTTTGGCCGCGCCCTTGGCGCTGTCGGCAATCTCCACCAGACGCTCACCCGCGTCAGGGCGGCGGTTCAGCACCACGTCTTCGACCCGCTCGCGCAGCGTGGGCTCCAGGTCGTCATACACACCGACCATGCCTGCGTTCACGATGCCCATGTCCATGCCCGCTTTGATCGCGTGGTACAGGAACACGGTGTGGATCGCTTCACGCACCGGGTCGTTGCCTCTGAAGCT
>JACCDG010293461.1_pt1 | contig 16384 bp, 11 predicted proteins | sample 7442471 | NCBI WGS metagenome assembly JACCDG01 (sample SAMN15323444, study PRJNA562643) | freshwater metagenome | isolation source: river surface water | place: USA:Blue River Watershed | collected 2017-08-17 | reverse complement strand
GTTAATCTTAATCTTGTTAAAACCCGGGTGCACAATGCATTTAATACCATAAATGGGGGGCAGCCTGTTTCTTATCGTTATCAGTTTGGTCGTATAATGGATACCTTAATGATGGCCTTGCCTATTGACGATCCCAGTTGTACTATTGGCGCCAATTATGCCACAGGTCTATCAGAAACAAAACCAGATCAGAATAACAGGGTATGTATTTATCCCAACCCAAGTGATCAACATTTCAACCTGAAGTATCGTGCTATAATTGGGGAAAAAAGGATTCGGGTGAATATTCTGGACGCTACCGGACAACTAATTCAGCAACACCAGCTCAACGTTCAGGAAGGTGAAAACGTTTTCTTTTTAGCGAATAATTTGGCGGCAGGGTTTTATCAGGTACAAGTTACCGGAAAAACCTATGCCCGTTCTATTAAACTCATCATCAATCATTAATTGCGTCTATGAAAAAACAACTAACCAGATTACTCAGCACAGTATTTCTTTCTACTATTGCATTAGCAGGAAGTGCTCAGAATTATTACAGCCAATACACACTTTGCCCAAAACGTATCATAGCCTATTTTGCCAGTTGGGGCGACAGACCCGATAAAGGTAACTACGGAGTGGATGATATACCCTGGAACAAGCTTACCCATATTAATTATGCCTTTGCAGGTGTGGGTAAAAACTACAAAATATCACTACTTGATTCCGCAGCAGCTATTAGTAGTATACTGCCCGGGCAAAACAATTCCCTTCCTTACAAGGGTCAGTTTAATCTATTTACTGTTTATAAGGCTCAATACCCTCATGTTAAAACCCTTATTTCCGTTGGTGGCTGGGCGGCATCCGGTGGTTATTATGAAATGGCCGCCAATGCCACACGCCGCGAAATTTTCGCGAATAGTTGCATTAGTTTTTTAAAGCAATATGGGTTTGACGGTATAGACCTTGATTGGGAATATCCGACCAGTGCACCAGGGGCTATACTGCCATGCGATGAAAAAATGTATTATGCAGCCCATAGTAGCACGGTATATAGCAATTATAACCAGCTATTAAAACGTCTGCGTCAGAAGCTGGATTCGATAAACCTGAGTGACAATAAAAAATACCTGCTTACCATTGCTGCCCCTGCTTCGGGCTGGACTTTAAGCGGAATGGAATTGGGTGAACATTGTAAGTACCTTGATTACCTCAATATTATGTCCTACGATTTGCATGGTGCCTGGAATGGTTATGTGGGTCCGCACAATGCCCTGTATGCCAGCTCTTCCGATCCTGAAACATCTGCAATGGATCAGCCAACACTAAATTGCGACTGGGCTGTAAAATACTATTCAGGTATTATACATCCGAGCAGGATAAATCTTGGAATAGGTTATTATTCCAGAGGATGGGATAACGTTAGCGGCGGAACCAACGGATTATGGGGATCTACCGGAACATCTTCTCATCCCTTTACCTGTGAGGGTGGGCAATCTGGCAGCTATACAATTGGCGACGGGGCTGCCGGAATTGATGGTATATGGAACGACCCGGCACCAGAACCTGATGCCGGTGCCAATCCGATATGGCATATTCTTAATCTGCTAAGCAATCCGGGAACGGCCACATATAACTACCTCCAGGGTACTCCACTCTCCGGTTCGCAAAGCGGGTTAAGCGGTTATTCCCGTTATTTCGATAACACCACCAAATCCGTATGGCTTTGGAATAACAGTAAAAAGACCTTCCTTACGTATGAAGATACCGCCAGTTTACATCACAAACTCGATTATATTGTGAGTCGTGGATTAGGTGGGATGATGTTTTGGGAACTGAGTGGCGATTATCATTATAATGCTCAACTTGGTTATTACACCACCGGACACGATCTTACTGATTATGCCCGCAATTATTTTAATCAGGCTACACTTGTGCATGCCCAGGGCAGAACCTTACCTGCAGCAAGTGGCAACTTCAGCTATAGTTTTAGCGGCAGCTACAGCCATCCGAATTACACCCCCCACTTCTACATTCGTAACCGAAGCAATGTGGCTGTTCCTGGTGGCTGGACGGTAGAGTTCGACCTGCCTAAATCAGCCCGCTGGGATGGTACTTGGGGAACAGGAACTTTATCTGTTATAGATAACACACATCCCCTCTGGACCCGTTATCGTGTTGTGGGGCCTTCCTGGAGCTCGATAAACCCAAATGATTCTGTAGATATAACCGGTGCCATAAAGCTGGATTTTTCGCGCGGGCCTCTTAATGTGGTGTTTCAGGGCAGTACCTCCATTTATGAATACAAAATTTTACCCGATACCGCCTGTACGTACATTAACGGCATTCATTCTTCAAATGAAAGTATGTCGTCATTTTCTATTTATCCAAACCCCTCAAATGACATCTTTTATTTCAGTACGCCACTCAGCTCGGCCACATTAGCGAGTATATATGATGTAAAGGGCTGTTTGGTATACCGCCAGCAATTGCAAAGCGGTGAAACAGCCCTGAAACTGAATTACCTGCCCGATGGACTCTATATCGTACAACTTCAGCAGGATAAAGGCACGCAGGTTCAGCGCCTCCTGATTAGTCATTGATAAGGTTTTGAAGCAGACACAATAAAATCTCTCAAAAACCGCAATAAAGTAACTCAGACTAAATCTCCGTATAACAGAGCCGGGATGTTAAGCATATCCCGGCTCTGTTTTTATGCCTGTTTGAATCAGGTATCAGCCCGGTTTTCTTTTAATACCGTTTGCATTAATATAATGGTCCAATTCCGTTTCACTACATTGCACCATAACATTATTAGCAACGGTATTTACCACTGTAAATATTTTATTTGGATTGGACCAAATAAAATATAACATTGGTATAACACACTACCCATGCAGCTCCGCACAAAATAAAACTCCCGGCATTATAACCGGGAGTCTTACTTTCTAAAATCATGGTTTCCGCCGAAACCGAAAACAACAATTATTTAGTCAACTATACTTACCTTTTTAGTAATGAAATGAGTACCTGTACTTACCCGTACAAAATACATTCCTGCTACCTGATTTTGCATGTTAAGTACAACATTACCACTCTGGCTATCGGTTTCTTTACTTAACACCTTTTTACCACTGATATCAAAAACTTCGATAAGTAATTTCGATTCATTCCAACCTTCAAGATGAATATTAACGATGCCATTTGAAGGATTAGGCGACAGAGAAACATTTGCCAGTGCAGGCTTAAGCTGATTTAATCCGGTTAAGCCAATGGGGTTCCACTTATACATACCACCTGTACCATTAACACAAAAGCCACCAGCCCATCCGCTCAGTCCGTCAAAAAACCTTACAGTAGTATATTGTGTTGTACCTGTGTCAATATCCGAGAAATTCAAACAATCGTTATAACTGATGGATGAACCTTTAGGAGCGCCGGCACTTACATTTACCCAGGCACTTCCCGATCCCGGAAGAAAATCAAAGTCATTTTTCAGAAAAGCACCAGCGGGTGTAATGCTGCTCCAAGTGGCGCCCCCATCAGTAGTTGCTTTTAACGCATAAGTTACATCCTTCTGAATGGCAAAACCATTGTTGGCATCTTTAAAACTCACATCGGTATAAGTAGTTAAGCCGGTAGAAGAAACCGTCCAGTTTATACCTTTATCTGTCGATTTAAAAACTCTTCCTTTGTTGGTTCCAACCCATATAGTATTGCCTATAATATCAAAATATCCCCTCACAGGATATTCTCCCGACAGGATAGCGGGAATATTCGCCACGGGAGTTTGTGTCCAGGTGGCTCCGGCATCACTGGTAGTATAAACGATTATCTTATTGGTAATAGGGTCACCCACTGCTATCCCGTTATTGGCATCAAAAAATGCCACGATATCGGCCCAGCTACCAGTCCAGTTAGTAGCTGTAACTTCTGTCCAGTTTAAACCACCATCCGTAGTTTTCAGGGTCTTGCCACCAGTACCTGTCTTTGGAGCCAGAGTGGCATAACAGGTATTGGCATCCATACCAAAAATATTGCTTAAGGTATAGGTTGATGTATCAGCAAGAATAACTCCGCTGGTCCAGGTATTGCCTCCATCGGATGTGCGGGTAAATTCCATAACATTACGGCTTGGTTGATCGCCATCGTATGCCGAGGCCCAAACCACGGTTGAGCTAACGGGGGAAATAGAGGCTATTCCTCTTTGTGCTGCCCCTGCAAATCCTGCATCTTGTGCTATCCAGCAAACTCCCTGAGGGGAATTGGTTTTGGCAGATTGGTTGTTCCGGTACGCAACAGGTTTGTCGTTCGGATTCTCGCGAGCTACTAAGGCACCCGCTCCCAATGTTAAGTACAATAACAAAGTAGTTGTTGATTTCATAAGGAAATTTTTGATTGTTTTGGGTTTATAAATGTTTAACAATAATAAAACATTTGACTCTCGCGTGATAAGAATAATCAGTTACCTGCAAAAATGCTATCAGGAATTGGAAATTTAGTTCAAAATAATAAGTGATACCGGATTCATTTTTTCTTTGTTTAAGTCCTCCTTTTAAAACTCTCAACCTAATTTTTTCCCGGCAATCCGTCAATTGCTAAAAAAATCATAAATTAACGGGATGAAACCGGGAGCCCGTTTCCGTATATTATGATAGATAAAGAGGGAGAGATAATATATCCAATAGAGTATCCGGCCATTAAATCGGCCAGTACCTATTATTTTAATACCCCAAGCGGATTGCGCTATGAAGTACGCTTTGGCAGAAGGCAGGATAATATACTACACGCTACCATAGTTTTCGGGGTTATTAACGATGAATTTGAAGGCGAAGAATATGTAACCACCAACCGCGGCGAAGTATTCAGTGTAATGAATACCATTTCTGAAATTGTGCGCGCTTTTATACGCGAGCACCCGAAAATTATGATTTATGAGTTTAATGCCCTCGATAAAGATGATGAGGTAAGCAAAAAAAACAATGCCCGTATGTTGTTATACCGGCGTTACCTGCCAAAAATCTTCGACAATACCTGGACTTTTTACATTAACAGTAACAATGCCGTAGTGAGGAAAAATACTTTTTAATAATGTGTTGATTTGAAGATGGAGAATACTCAGGTTTGCATAAAAATTACCCAGGAATTTACGGAAGAAAAACTGAATAAAGGCTTATGGCTGGTACTGATTAATGCCAAACGCATTCCCCCGCATGTGGGTATGCTGTTCAACGGACGTTATTATTCACTGAATGTTACCGGGCAAGAAATCAATATTCGTATGCAGGCTCTGTTGAAACGCATTAGAATTCAAAAAATAAAAGCGGTATTTGTGCAGCTTAAGCCCCATCCGGTATTCAGCCCCGATTACCTCTGCGGGTATTTTGCCATTCTGGTACAAAAACACCCACGGGTAAACCTGAACGGCATTACCTGTTTTACTCCGGTACGCAGTTTTTTTACCGAAAACTATGCCCTGTGCGAAAACGATCTGAAATTCTTATACCATCTTTTTCCCCAACTTTACGCACAGGATGTAATTTCAGGCGCTATGTCTGTAAACCTGGAAGAAAACGAAACAGAAGCTGAGAATGTATTCCGGCTTCCGGTATATACCAACGAAGACATAGAAGATAAACTCCGCACCGTTCAACGCGAATACCATTTATAATGCAGGTATTGAAAGGAAAAAAAGTAAGGCTTCGGGCACTGGAACAAAGTGATATTGACACACTCTATAAATGGGAAAACAATCCGGCTATCTGGAAAGTAAGCAATACCATCTGCCCTTATTCCCGTTTTGCACTGGAACAATACCTGTTGAGTGCCGGCGATGTATACAGCAACCGTCAACTTCGTTTGATTATTGAAGACATTCTTACCGGACCTATACCGGTAGGTTGTATCGATCTGTTTGATTTTGACCCGCACCACCAGCGTGCGGGCATTGGTATACTAATCGATGAGGCTCATCAGGGCAATGGCTTTTCTTCAGAAGCTTTGGAATTGCTGATTCAATACACCTTTCACACGCTTTTACTCCATCAACTGTACTGCAATGTGGGAGCTGCCAACCAAAAAAGTATCAGCCTTTTTGAAAAACACGGTTTTGTACGTTGTGGGATAAAAAAAGACTGGAACCGTACCGGAAATAAGCAGTTTGAAGACGAGTGGCTCTTTCAGCTTGTGCATACCTAAACCCTCATGACCATGCTGTCGAAAAAAAATATAGCCCTTCTACTATTAGCCTCGCTTATTCTAATACTATACAATTGCAACAGTGGCAGCGCTCCCGCATCAAACCATGAAGTAAAAAAAGACAGTCTGCTTTATCTTAACCACAGCGACACAGCCCGCTACACAGGCATTCATACCTGCAGGCTTTGTCATCAGAACATCTACAATAGCTTTATAACTACCGGAATGGGAAAGTCTTTCGACTATGCTTCCCGGCAGAAATCTGCTGCAAGTTTTAAAAACAGCAACCTTTGCGATACCAATAGCGATTTCTGTTATCAGGCTTTCTGGCAAAACGATTCGCTTTACTTTAAAGAGTACCGCCTGCATGCACAGGATACGTTTTTTAAGCGGGTGGAAAAAGTGGATTATATTGTTGGTTCCGGACAGCACACAAACTCTCATATTCAAAGTGTGAACGGTTACCTGAACCAAATGCCCATGACCTTTTACAGTCAAAAAGGCGAATGGCATTTACCTCCGGGATTTGAAGACGGACACAATACCCGTTTCAGCCGTAAAATTGGCTTAGAGTGCATGAGTTGCCACAATGCCTACCCGGATTTTGTATTGGGTTCGGAAAACAAATTCCGGGCTGTGCCTCAGGGTATAGATTGCGAGCGCTGCCATGGGCCGGGAAGTATACACGTACAGCAACGCAGCACCGGAACTAAAATAGACACCTCGAAATACATCGACTATTCTATTGTAAATCCAGCCAAACTTCCGGTAGATTTACAGTTTGATATTTGCCAGCGTTGCCATTTGCAGGGCAATGCCATTTTGAAAGAAGGAAAATCATTTTATGATTTCAGGCCGGGTAAAAAGCTAAGCGACTACATATCCGTATTTCTGCCCCGATATAAAAATGCCGACGATGAATTTATTATGGCCTCACATGCCGACCGTTTAAAACAAAGTGCCTGTTTTATCAAATCCCTTGGAAAAACAACGGGAAACCAGTCCCTGAAACCTTATAAAGATGCCCTTACCTGCGTTACCTGTCATAATCCGCATATAAGCGTTAGAGCAACAAACACCGAAGTATTTAACGATGCCTGCCGTAATTGTCACGGAACCGGAAAACCCAATCCGAACTGTTCCGACCCCGGAGTGTTGAAAGCCCTGAACCATTCTTCGGATCCTGTTGGTAAAAACAGTAATTTGCCTGTCCATCTGTCGGAAAACAAAATGGTTCAACCGGGCGGAACACCCGAACATCGTAATCGGCAAACAATCCGTAATCCGCAATCCACAATCAATTGTGTTTCCTGCCACATGCCCCGCTCCGGTTCTACCGACATTCCGCATGTTACTGTACACGATCATTATATACGTAAACCCTTATCAAAAAAGGAAAAAGAAAAAGTAAAAGCGTTTATCGGGCTTTATTCCATCAACGAAAAAAATCCGGATAAACTTACCCGGGCCAAGGCCTATATTAACCAATTCGAAAAGTTTGAGCACCAGCCGAAATACCTCGACTCAGCCGAAAAATTATTAACCTGTAAAACCGCGGAAGATATTCTGATCAGCCTCGATGCCCTGGTACAATTGTATTTTATTAAAGGCAATTATTCGCTTATACAGGAACTGGTTAACCATTGCGGGATAGAAAAAATGATTGGCCAGCGGCTGAACAAACAAAGTTTCAGCAATGAACATGCCTGGACAGCCTATCGCATAGGCGATGCCTTATATAACCTGGGGCAATTACAAGCGTCCGCTAAATTTTTAGAACAAGCCAATAAGCTGGCGCCCTTTCATCCAGAATTTAAAGATAAGCTGGCCAATACCTGGGCCGATTTGGGCAACAATGAGCTGGCACGACAATACTATGAAGAAGCGCTCCGGGAAAATCCTAAATTTATTAATGCATTGGTTGATTTGGGCTACCTGAACCTGAGCGAGGGAAAAGTAAACGAAGCAGAAGCACTCTTTAAAAGAGGGCTAAGTCTCGACCCCGATTCGGAACCCTTATTAATGAACATGGCTAACCTGCTCAGCTTTAAAAAAGATTACACCGGCGCCATACAGCTCTTACAGCAGCTTGTTAAAAAGAATCCGGCCAACCACCAGGCCAGGCAGGTACTGGAACAACTCAAACAATTCGGCAAACACCCATGAAGAAGATCTTTTTGTTGTTAATTACAGTCTGCCTGGTTGTGATGATCTTTTTTGCCCCGCCAATTCCGCAGGATCCTGCCTATCATAGCTTTGCCGACAAGCGCGCATTATTAGGTATTCCAAATTGCTGGAATGTACTTTCCAATTTGCCTTTCCTCCTCTTCGGCCTTTATGGCTTCCTGCAATTGCAATCCCTCCCTAAAAAACCACTTCGCCCCTACCGCTTTGCGGCATCCTGTTTTTTTATAGGTTTAGTCTTAACCGGCATAGGTTCGGGGTATTATCATTTCCATCCAAACAATCACAGCCTGTTGTGGGATCGCTTGCCCATGACCATTGCCTTCATGGCCTTTTTCTCCTGTTTACTCGGACTGCATTTTAATCCAAAACTAACAAAACAAACCTTGCTGCCATTGCTTATTTTGGGTGCTGTTTCGGTGCTTTACTGGTACACTAGCGAAATGAAGGGGAAAGGCGACCTGCGTTTGTATATAGTGGTACAGTTTATACCCATACTACTAATGCCTATTATGCTGTACCTGTTTAAAACAACAGCTTACAACACGCATTACATACTCATCACCATTGGGGTATATATAATAGCCAAATTATTAGAACACTACGATGCGCTGATTTATCTTAGCGGTATAAGTGGCCATAGCCTGAAACATATAGCTGCTTCCCTGTCGGGTTTAACTTTTTTGGGCGCAATAAAAAGTATAAGGGAAGGAAAAGATGCCCTGTAAAACCCCTAAGACTGAAATAAGTTTTCCTGTAAATCAGGGTATTGCATAACTATCTTATACCAAAATGAATAATTAAGTAGTCCAATTTAGATTAGAAAAAATATTCTTAAAAGAGCAATAACTAACACTGTGTTATTATTTATCCATTCTTTCGGATAATCCTCTGAAAAAATAGTTAATTTTGAAAACTTAAATAAAATCACCACTTATATGTCTTATATCCTAACCATTAATGCCCGTCAGATCCTTGACTCCCGAGGTAACCCAACAGTAGAAGTTGATGTATATACCGAAAACGGAACCATGGGGCGTGCTGCCGTGCCTTCCGGTGCCTCAACGGGTACCCACGAAGCTGTTGAGCTACGCGATAATGACAAATCGCAGTACCTCGGTAAAAGTGTAAATAACGCCGTAAACAATGTAAACAATGTGTTGCGTGAGCAACTGAAAGGCATGTACATATTCGATCAGAATGGTATTGATGCTAAAATGCTGGAAATTGATGGCAGCGATAACAAAGGCAATATAGGTGCCAATGCTATACTTGGAGTATCACTTGCCTGCGCCAAAGCAGCTGCAGAAGAAGCCCGCCAGCCGTTATACCGCTATATTGGTGGTGTAAATGCCAATCTGTTGCCCATACCAATGATGAACATCCTGAATGGCGGTGCACACGCCGATAACGGTATCGATTTTCAGGAGTTTATGATTATGCCTGTGGGTGCTCCCAACTTTTCAGAAGGTCTTCGTATGGGAACCGAAGTGTTCCATCACCTGAAGTCCGTTCTCAAAAAACAAGGGCTATCCACCAATGTGGGCGACGAAGGCGGTTTTGCCCCTAACATTAAATCAAATGAAGAAGCCCTGAAAGCTGTACTGCAAGCCATTGAAACTGCAGGTTACCGTCCGGGCGAAGACATTTATATTGCGATGGATGCCGCATCTTCCGAATTCTACGATGCTCAAAGTGGTATGTACATCTTCAAAAAATCTACCGGCGATAAGTTAACTTCTGCTCAACTGGTAGATTACTGGGCCGATTGGTGCAAAAAATACCCCATTCTGTCTATAGAAGACGGATTGGCTGAAGATGACTGGGAAGGCTGGAAAAAACTCACTTCAAAAATCGGCAAAAAAGTACAATTGGTTGGCGACGATTTATTTGTAACCAATGAAACCCGGTTAGCCGAAGGAATAAATAAAGGTGTGGCCAACTCCATTCTGGTAAAAGTAAATCAGATTGGTTCGCTTACCGAAACCATTAATGCTGTTCAACTGGCACATACCAGCAGTTATACTTCAGTTATGAGCCACCGAAGCGGCGAAACTGAAGACACGACCATTGCTGACCTGGCTGTGGCTCTGCGTTGCGGACAAATAAAAACCGGTTCTGCCTCACGCAGCGACAGGATTGCCAAATACAACCAATTGCTGCGTATTGAAGAACAATTGGGCGACAATGCGCACTACCTGGGCAAAGACTTTAAATTTTTGAAATAAGCCATCTGAATATTTTTTATTAAAACAGGAGGTATCAGTGCCTCCTGTTTTTTTATCCCCTGACTTTCCGCTACACCAATATAAATGCGATAATTGAGCTAAAGCCAAAAAAAGCAGTTATACCAATGTTATATTTTATTTGACCCAATCCAAATAAAATATTTACAGTGGTAAATGCCGTTGCTATTAATGTTATGGTGCAATGTAGTGAAGCGGAATTGGATCATTATATTAATGCAAACGGTATTAGTTGGAAGAAGAGCTATACTGTTAACCAGATTTTCAGATTATTTAATGTAAATTAATTTGTGTATTAAAATTCAACGATTAACTTAGTAGGGTTAATAACCACGTATAAATAATTCAGGAAATGGACAGATTGAAAGAAAAATTCAGGGATAAGGCCACACCACTTGCGGCTGAAATTAAAGATATTATAAAAACCCATGGCGATAAAAAGCTGGGTGAAATCACCATTGCCCAGGTATACCAGGGTATGAAGGGCATGGTGGGTATGGTAACTGAAACCTCCAAACTGGATGCCGAAGAAGGTATTCGCTTCAGGGGCTACACCATTCCTGAATTGCGTAAACAACTTCCCAAAGCGCCGGGAGGAACAGAACCTCTTCCGGAAGGTATTTTTTATCTGATGCTGGTGGGCGAACTGCCTTCTCAGGAAGATGTTACCTTCATTACCACGGAATGGATGAAGCGCAGCGTAGTACCCAAGCATGTGTTTGATGTGCTGGACAAACTACCTGTGGATACACACCCAATGACACAGTTTGTAACCGGTATTATGGCCATGCAAACAGAATCAGTTTTTGCCAAAGCCTATGCAAAGGGTATCAATAAAAAAGATTACTGGGATTACATCTATGAAGACTCCATGAACCTTATTGCCCGTTTACCCCGTGTAGCGGCATACATCTACCGCAGAAAATACAAGGGTGGTGTGCATATTGAGCCGGATCATAAATTAGACTGGGCTGCCAATTTTGCACACATGCTGGGTTATGAGGAATTTGATATGAAACGTTTGATGCGTTTGTATTTAACCATACATGCCGACCACGAGGGGGGTAATGTCTCTGCTCATACCACACACCTGGTAGGCAGCGCTCTTAGCGATCCCTATCTGGCCTTTGCTGCAGGCATGAATGGCCTTGCCGGGCCCTTGCACGGATTAGCTAATCAGGAAGTGCTGGCTTGGATTATGGAGCTAAAGGAGCAACTGGGCGGTGGTTTACCTACTAAAGAACAAATAGCCGAATACATTAAGAAAACCCTTACCGAAGGGAAAGTGGTACCCGGATATGGTCATGCCGTATTGCGGAAAACAGACCCCCGCTTTGCCGCACAACAGGATTTCTACCGCACTTATATCGGACACGATGATATTTGTGAAATTGTTCAGATGATATACGAAGTGGCTCCTCCTATACTGGAAGCTACAGGCAAAATTAAAAACCCCTGGCCGAATGTAGATGCCCATTCCGGCGCATTGCTTGTGCATTATGGCATGTATGAATATGATTTTTATACCGTATTATTTGGTGTATCCAGAGCGCTGGGTGTACTGGCCAGTTTAATCTGGGACAGAGCCACCGGTTCGCCAATAGAGCGTCCGGGTTCTGTAACTACCGACTGGATAAAAAAGAAAATTACCGCCATGGAAACGGCAAAGGCTTAAGTCGATTTCTTCTAAACAAAACACCCGCAGCATTTGCGGGTGTTTTGTTTATACACCTTCATTCTTCCGATACAGAAAAGCCCTGTTTCACATCTGCCTGTAGCTCCTTAGGCTTGGTGCGAATCAATTTGATATTCTTTCCGGGCACTTCCTTCTCCATAACATTACCCTTTACCTGAATATGTTTACAGGCATTAAACGTTAATGTCTGTTTATTCTTATGCCAGGTTTTGTAACGATCACTATACCTGATTTTATTGTAGCTGAATACAATTCGATCTACCGACAGCGCATATAAAGCCGGGAAGTCGTGCATTTCAAAATCATTATTAATAATACTGATATTTCTGTGAATACAAGGTTCGTTCAGTGCCAATTCCGGAACTTCCAGACCAACGGTTATCACTGCTTCTGAAGTCATGTATTCGGATGTTAAACAGGATACCTTAAATTTATTATTACTTATTTCAGCATTTTTAATAGGGCCATTTTCAAAATACTCTTTTATATCGCCCGGAAAAACTATGGCTGCCCCACTCGATTCAAAGACATTGTCATCAATAACTATTTTTCCTCCGGTTGAAACCAGCACCCCCCTGGCTCTGTGGCTGCCAAAATAACATCTTGTAATCAATACCTCGGGTTCCCAACTGATGTTCTCCAATGCGTCTCCCTTCTTCGTTTCTTTCGGTATAATATCCTTAAATGTAATTTCAAAAAACTCTGGTGTCCTTACCTTCACAGCTTCAACTATACATTCCCCGTTGTTCTTCATATTCCTTCCGTTGATAACAGCAATTGTTTCGCCACTTCTGGCCCAGGTTAATCCAAAACTCTGATGGTGCGGAAATCTGCATAACAGGGATTTATCGTTCAGCACTTCGGAAACAATAACGTATGTGCCGTGTACATTATAACTATCATCCATTAATCCTTTGAGGATACAATTCTCTGTAATTATTTTGCCTTTACAATTAGAGAAATGTAAGCCATCATCGTGTCCCGACATTATTTTCCTTTTCGGGCCGGGCAAACAATTGGCTTTTCGGAGCGTAATGTTTTCGGAATATTGCGCCAGGTAACTTATTCCGCTATTACTATACATATTGATATTTTCTAATAGCACATTTTTACTTTCCTGAATATAAATACCGGCATGATCCCTTACCCCATGTCTTAACACAAGGTAATTGCCTTTTTTTAATAACGAGTTCTTATCGTAAGCAATTCGAACCATACCTTCGCCTATCTCTTTTGCTTTGTACTTATCTTCCCACCTTCCACCCAATACATCATCATGTGTTTCTGCTGTTACAGTAAGTGTTTCCCGGTCAAACTCCACCGGATCGTTCCATTTAACACCACCCCACCTGTTTTTCCAGCCTTCGCCAACAAACCACAATTTGTCATTTTCCACAATATATGGATAAAGCCGCGGATCTATCTTCAGATCGAAATATTGTGACGTTACGTCCATAATTTCGGCTTCCGCTCCAAAAGGAATCTCCCAATCCACCGACACATTCTTTATAGAAATATTTTCACTACTGTCGACGCTAAATGGCTGGAACTTGCCATGAAAAACAAAATCGGATCCACGGCCATCAATACAAAAGTGTTTCATTTTTTCTACTACCAAAGCACAATAGCGCGGATTGGTATAAGTGGTGTTCGATTCGAAATAATTTTTTTCTGTGGCATATTGCTGCCAAAAGTCATAACGCCCTTTTTTAAAGGCTAACACAATATTTTCTTTTCCTCTGCATTTCTGCATGGCTTTATTGATAAATGACGTGGCGTTTACTCTGCTATCCGGTTCTAACCCGAAATCATTTATAAGAATAGTATCCTGAGCATTTAATAAAAAAGGAATCAACAAACCTGCCAGTTGGATAATGATATGTCTCATATATTTATTTGGTTTGATTTTAACCGGCTCTATTAACCGAATGCATACAGAAGAAAAACGATTAATACCGGCAACAAGTCTGAGGCGAAGTTCTGCATTTGTTTTTGAGGTTAATTATACTGATTTATCACAAATTATTTTTTTGACCCAATGCTTCATTTGGGGATCGAATGAAGAAGGACTCGGAAATTATGGCCATTTGAACGAAGCAAAACTCTTCCTATCGCTGATCTTCCATATTGGGATTAACATGCAAAGGTGTCAATCAGTTCAGAATCGAATAATTGTTTCACTAATTGTAAATGCTGCTCCTGACTGCCTCTAATGGAATAAGTCAGCGTCATCCCCTGCTCCTGTTTCTGGTAGTAATTAATCTTTGCTTTTACACGGCAGACCCTGAACAGTTTCTCCAATTCTTCCACCTTGCTGTAATGATGGCCGCTGATTGAAATGTAGTAAGATTTACTGGAATTCTTATGATCAATAATATTCTGTACCCAGGTAAAACTCCAGAGCACAATTAGTGTAATAAAAACAGCTACCAAAGCAAACTGATACTGCCCTGTTCCAATGCTCATTCCTATAGCCGCTGATATCCATATTGTTGCTGCGGTAGTAGCCCCCTTAATAGTACTGCCTTCCTTAAAAATTGCTCCTGCTCCCAAAAAACCCACGCCGGTTACAATATTAGCTGCAATACGGGTTTGGTCTACACCAGCTCCCATATTGGCAGATAGTATGGTAAACAAACAAGAACCCAGGGTAATCAGAATAATAGTACGAAAACCTATGGACTTGGATTTGTACTCCCTTTCGGCTCCGATTATGGCGCCAGCCAATAATGCCAGTAAGAGTTTGGTGAGGTCATTTTCCAATAAATGTGAAGGCATAGTAATTGCGTATAAAATCAAAGTTAGGAAATTAGCCCGACTGCTACTATGTCTGGTTTCAATGTGTTTCCTGTTTGTCAAAGAAACATGACAGTTCGTCGTTTTTGGATAAAACCCAAAATAACTGGTTCATTCCCCAATAACAGGTATTGCTTTATTTGATTGCAGGTTTTATGAAAACTGAGTAGCTCCGGTCTTGTTTAGACTTATTATTGGTGACAGCATTAGGAAGTGAATACCGGCGAAATGCGTCAGCATTGCGGTAAGTCAAACTATAAAACATACTAACAATGATACGTGAAATTGAAAAAAGACAATTTCTTTTGTTTTTCTTCACTTGTTATTTATTGGTAAATTCCGTCTTCTCTCAACCTGGAAAAGACGGACTTGGTACAATAACACAGGCAAATACCATAGTAAATTGTTATTCTGCCTATAAAACAGATGTACCACAAGGTGGTAATACCCTTAACCTGTCCGATTTTTTGACACCCTGCACCTTTGAGTGTGGGGATTTACTTTTACTTTATCAGGCTCAGGGGGCAACCATTGATGCTTCAAACACTGAAAACTATGGCTCCATCCTAAATTATGGAGGTGCAGGTCAGTATCAGTTCAACTATGTTACAAATGTTACCTCCGGGACAATTAACCTCATGGATAACTGGAATGCAACTTATACTGCTACAGGAAAAATTCAGGTTATTAAGGTTCCACAGTATACTACCTTAACCGTAAATGCAGGAGCTTCTATTGTTCCAATGCTTTGGCAGGAATCGGGAGCATACAGATACGGTGGAATTATAGCCATTCATTGCGTGGGGCAAGCCATCATTAACGGAAGCATTGATGCCACTGCTTCCGGGTTTAGAGGAGGAGCACTGGATTTTGATTCACATACGGCAGATGCCTTATTCCCTGATTTCTTTTCTAATGCAAAAGATATGGGCGGCGAAAAAGGAGAAGGTATTGCAGGTTATGCACAAGAATATAATGCTCTTGGCGGGAGGTACGGAAAAGGAGCACCTGCAAATGGTGGTGGTGGTGGAAATGCACATAATGCCGGCGGGGGCGGTGGTGCAAACGGTAATAATGGCAACACATATAATGGTCATGGTGTTATGTGTACTACCTGTACAGGTACAGCAGCGTGGCAGCTCGATCCCTTTGTTATCAGCTCCGGCGGTGTTATAGCCAATTCATCGGGAGGAGGCAGAGGAGGTTACAGTTTCACCTGGGCATGGGGCGGGGCAAATCCCCTGCTGCATGGCCCCCTCAACAATATTTGGTCCTATGCGGCAGC
>JACCDG010220237.1_pt1 | contig 16394 bp, 12 predicted proteins | sample 7442471 | NCBI WGS metagenome assembly JACCDG01 (sample SAMN15323444, study PRJNA562643) | freshwater metagenome | isolation source: river surface water | place: USA:Blue River Watershed | collected 2017-08-17 | reverse complement strand
GGGCACACCAGGCACGTCTGGACATCCTGGCCTTTTTGTTCATCGTACTGCGCATGCTCTACATCATGATGTACGTGGCGGGCATGGGTACAGCGCGTTCCGTGGTCTGGAGTCTGGCGCTCGCTAGCAACATCGCCATTTTGCTGATCGGCTACCGCTGATCCGTATGCACAGGCCCACAGCCTGTGCAACCTAACTATGCAGAGCTTGGGCCTGGGCCAGCCCTGCTTGCATCCTATTTCTTGGCGACCTTGGTGGCCGTGCTGCGTGGCTTGGCAACCACGGTCTTGCCTTTTGCGGGTGTTTTCGCAATCGTGGTTTTGCCACGGGCTTGGGCAGAGCTGGTTTTGCCGCGCACCTTGGCAGGCAGATACAGCACGATCTGCTGGCCTGCCTTGAAGCCTGCGCTGGCGCTGACCTTGTTCCATTCGGCCACAGAACTCGCATTCACCTTGTATTTGCGTGCCACGCTGGCCACGGTTTCGCCTTTGGCGGCCCGCACACTGGTGCGGCGCAAGGCCACTTCGGGTGCCAGGGTGAGCTGACCATTGTCTGCAACCCTTTCGGTGACGTCGGCCATGTGTGCGCTGCGTGGCACCAGCAGCGTGGAGCCCGCGCGGATGACCACCCGCGCGGGGATGTTGTTGATGCTGCGCAAATCGCTCTCGGACATGCCGACGCGTTTGGCTGCTTCGGCCGGGCGCATGGTAGTGGGTGCGACCCAGGCAGTCCAGCTGGCCAAACGGTTGCTGCCATAGGCCTCCAAGTTGGATTGGAACACCTCCGCGTTGTCCCAGGGCAGCAAGATCTGTGGTGTGCCAGCTGCCAGGATCACTGGGCGATTGATGGAGGGGTTGAGTGCCTTGAAATCGGCCAAGTCCACTTCTGCCAGTTTCGCCGCCAGGGTCAAATCAATGTCGCGCTGGATGGTGACTGTCTGGAAATAGGGGTGGTTTTCAATAAGCGGCAACTTGGAGCTGAACTGCGCGGGATTGGAGACAATATTTTTCACCGCCTGCAGCTTGGGCACATAAAACCGAGTTTCCATCGGCATGTTGAGGTCGGCGTAGCCGGTGGGTAAGCCTGCGCGCTTGTTTTTGGCGATCGCGCGGCCCACGCTACCTTCGCCCCAGTTGTAGGCCGCCAGTGCCAAGTGCCAATCGCCAAACATGCCGTAGAGTTTTTGCAGGTAGTCCAGCGCAGCGCGCGTCGAGGCGAGCACATCGCGACGGTCATCGCGGAAGGCGTTTTGCTTGAGTTCGAAATACTTGCCTGTGGCGGGCATGAACTGCCACATGCCGGCCGCCTTGGCGCTGGACACCGCTTGGGGGTTGAACGCGCTCTCAATGAAGGGTAGCAGTGCCAGCTCGGTGGGCATGCCACGCAGTTCCAGCTCTTCAACAATGTGGAACAGGTACTTCTTGGAGCGTTCCGTCATGCGGAAAATATAGTCAGGGCGGCTGCTGTACCACTGCTCACGGTCACGTACCAGCTCGGTGTCCAAGTCGGGCATGGCGTAGCCACGACGGATGCGTTCCCACAAATCCGCTGGTGGCGCCAGGGCCACCACGGGCCGTGAGGACAGCGACTGGGCATCGATGTTGCTCAGAGGGGATGTATTGGGACTGCGCTCCGATTGCGAGGCTGGTTTGGCCGGTGTTTTGCGTTGCAACTCGCGGCTGGTTTGCAGGCTCAGGTTGTCCGCTGGTGTATTCGCCGCGGTGGCAGCCGTTGTCGCCTGGGGCTGTTCTGCACTACCAGATGGTTGCGGGACACTGGCACATGCCGTGAGCAGGGCAACAGCCAGCAGGCTGGATATTTTGAGAAAGTTCATCGGTATTCGTTCTTCCAACGCCTTAACGTGGCAAAGGCGCCATCTCGGGCAAGCCCTGCAGCGTCGAAGTGGCGCAAGGCATCAAGGATGGCGGGCGCAGAACTGCGCAAAAAAGGGTTAATGCGCCGTTCCAAGTCTATCGAAGACGGAAGGGTGGGGAGACCCTGCGCACGCAGGGCCTGGCAATGGGTTTGGTACGCATGCAAGTGGGGGTTGTCTGGATCAACAGCCAAGGCAAACTGCAGGTTGCTGAGGGTGTATTCGTGGGTGCAACAAACCTGGGTAGAGGACGGCAGTGCAGCCAACCGGGCCAAGGAATCCTCCATCTGGGCGGGTGTGCCCTCAAACAGGCGACCGCAGCCCGCGCTGAAGAGCGTGTCGCCGCAAAACAGGAGTGGGGCACCTTCGACGTCTGCACTGTAGAACGCAATATGGCCCGCGGTATGTCCCGGTACGTCCAGTACCTCAAAGTGCAGACCCAATAAGTCCAGCATTTGGCCTTGCACCAGCGCCTGGCACGGCCCTGGAATCGACTCCCTGGCAGGGCCCCAAACCTGCGCTCCCGTGGCCTCACGTAAGGTAGGGATGCCCCCTGTGTGATCGGCATGGTGGTGGGTGACTAGAATGCTGCGCAGTTCAACGCCTTCTCGTTGCAGAGCCTGCAGAACAGGCGCAGCGTCTCCCGGGTCCACCACCAGTGCTTCTCGTCCATCGTGCAACATCCAGACATAGTTGTCTGAAAACGCGGGTAGCGGTATTAACGTCATGAGCGACCAAATTATAGGTTTGCACGATTGGTTTCAGACGCCAGCGGGGCAGTACTTGCTGCGGTGGGAGGACGCGCAGCTGGAATCCGCAGTGGCTGACATTTTTGGTTACCACGCTTTGCAGCTCGGGGTGCCACAACTGCACGGCTTGCGTGCCAATCGCATGCCACACCAATGGTTGGGCATGCCAAGTCCCGAGGCTGTGCCAGGCATTACGGCGCCCTCTACTGCGCTGGTAGCGGACTATGCCGCACTCCCTTTCTCGGCGTGCAGCCTCGATCTGGTTGTTTTGCCCCACACGCTGGAGCTCAGTGCAGATCCCCACACCACGTTGCGTGAGGTGGAGCGGGTGTTGGTTCCTGAGGGGCGTGTGGTGATCTGCGGCCTGAATCCTGTGAGTTTGTGGGGCCTTAGGCAGCGCCGGGCCCATGCCTTGCGGCGGCTGGGTGGTGGTGCTCTGTTTTTGCCCGATTGCGGTGAATTTATTGGGTACTGGCGCTTGCGTGATTGGCTGCGCCTATTGGGTTTTGAAGTGGAAGTAGGGCGTTTTGGATGTTACCGACCCGCTGTAGGTAGTGAAGCATGGCTGGAGCGTTGGGCCTGGATGGACCGCGCAGGACCGCGTTGGTGGCCCATCCTGGGAGCTGCGTACTTTTTGGTAGCTGTCAAACGTGTGCGTGGCATGCGCCTGTTAGGGCCTGCATGGAAAACTGCAGCAGCCGGGGTTGGTGCCCCGGCACCCGTGGTGCAGCGCGGCCACGGAGCGGGTTTTACACAAGAATGAATAAAAAAGGAAAGTGACTTAGAGCATGAATTCAGTGGTGATTTATACCGATGGCGCCTGCAAGGGCAACCCCGGACCCGGTGGTTGGGGCGTATTGCTGCGTTCGTCAGATGGCAGCGAGAAAGAGTTGTTTGGCGGAGAGTTGGGAACCACCAACAACCGTATGGAGATGATGGCGGTGATCCAGGCCTTGGGCGCGCTCAAGCGGCCGTGCAGCGTGGTACTGCATCTGGACAGCCAGTACGTACTCAAAGGCATCACAGAATGGCTGGCGGGGTGGAAAGCCAAAGGCTGGAAGACAGCGGCCAAACAACCGGTGAAGAACGTGGACTTGTGGCAGCAGTTGGACGCGTTGGTCAGCACGGCTGGTCACACCATCGATTGGCGCTGGGTCAAAGGGCACGCCGGTGACCCCGGCAATGAGCGTGCCGACGCCTTGGCCAACCAAGGCGTGGACAAGGCGCTGGGCCGACGCTAGCCCGACTGCGTGAATGCCAGTACGCGGGCACGGGGCTTGCATTGATGCGGGTCGGGTGTCACGCCCAGACGCTACTATTAACGATTCGTCTGTTTTCAACCCCCAATTCATTGGTTTTCTCATGGCATCAAAAGCTGTTTATTCTGCGGTCGCGGTGGTTGGCATTGCGGCGCTTTCCGGCGCTGCCTGGTGGTACCAGTCCAAGCCTCAAGGCCCGAAGGAAATCGTAGGCGGCAAAGCCCCAGTGACTGGCTCTGCTGCCGCGCCGCGCCTTGCCGGGGTTGAAGTTGCCAAGGTTACGCGCACCACCCTGCAAGACGATGCGCAATCGGTGGGCTCTTTGCGTTCGCGCCAAAGTGTGATGGTGCGTCCCGAGGTTGCGGGGCGGGTCAAGGCCCTGGGTTTCAAGGATGGCGCGCAGGTGCGCAAAGGGCAGTTGCTGGTACAGCTGGACGATACCTTGCAACGTGCTGAACTTAGCCAGGCCCAAGCCCAGTTGTCGATTGCCGAGGCCAACCTCAAGCGCAACCAGGAGCTACTGGCCCAGAATTTTGTGGCCCAGCGCGTACTGGACGAAAGTGCTGCCAACCTGCAGGTGGTGCAGGCTCAGCTTTCCCTGGCACAAGCCCGTCTGGGGCGCATGGCAATTGTTGCTCCGTTTGATGGAACACTCGGTTTGCGTGCCGTAAATGTGGGTGACTACGTCAAAGACGGGGCCGATCTGGTCAACCTGGAAGACATCGGCAGCATGCTGGTGGATTTCCGGCTACCCGAACGTTACCAGCGCAAATTGCGTCCTGGTCTTGTGGTGGAACTGGCCATGGATGCGTTTCCCGGACGTTCATTCAAGGCGCGCATTGAGGCGGTAGATCCGCTGCTGGATGCCAACGGCCGGTCAGTGGGAGTACGTGCAGTTCTGCCCAACACAGGTGGCGAGCCGGGAGGTGCGGCGGGTGGTGCGCCCTTGCGGCCAGGCATGTTTGCTCGCGTGACAGCTATTTTTGGTGTTAACGACGCAGCGCTAGTCGTGCCAGAAGAGGCTTTGGTGCCGCAAGGAGGCAAGCAGTTTGTGGTGCTGGTGGTCGCACCTTCGGAAGTACCTGCAGCAAACAATCTGCCAGCCAATACGGAGTGGGTGTCCAAGCGGCAGGAGGTAAAGCTGGGTGTGCGCCGCCAAGGTAAGGTGGAAGTCATTGAGGGGCTCAGCGAGGGGCAGACGATTGTGGTTGCGGGCCAGCAGCGTTTGCAGCGCGACGGAACGCCGGTACGTATTGTGGAGGTGGGCAAGGGGCCTGCAGCGGCAGCTTCGGCGCCGGCCATTGGTGCCTCTGCACCTCGGGTCGCTGGAGGTTGATGCACCATGCAATTGGCTGAAACATCCATACGCCGGCCAGTCTTCGCGACGGTCTTATCCTTGCTCATCATGTTGGTGGGTGCGGTCTCTTTCACGGGGTTATCGGTACGTGAGTACCCTAAGATTGACGAGCCTGTCGTGACCGTCACCACCCGCTTTGGTGGTGCGTCGAGTGAGGTGGTTGAGGCGCAGGTGACCAAGGTTCTGGAAGATTCCTTGGCGGGTATCGAGGGCGTGGACGTCATTACGTCCAGCAGCCGTCAGGAGCGCAGCCAGATATCCATTCGCTTTGCCTTGTCGCGCGATGCGGATTCAGCCGCCGCCGATGTGCGGGATAAGGTCTCTCGTGTGCGCCAGCGTCTGCCGCAGGGCATTGATGAGCCTGTTATTGCCAAGGTGGAGGCCGATGCATTCCCGGTGATTTTCTTGTCTTTGAGCTCCGACACACACAACGCCCTGCAGCTTTCGGAGATGGCCAATACCTTGGTCAAACCCATCTTGCAAACGGCTCCGGGTGCTGCGGATGTCACGATTTCCGGAGAGCGCAAGTTTTCCATGCAGATATCGTTGGATCCTGCCAAGCTGGCGGCGTTCCGGCTGACGATCCAGGATGTCGAAGATGCCCTGCGTCGCTCCAACCTCGAAGTCCCTGCCGGACGCATTGAAAGCAGCCTGCGCGAATTTAACGTGACTGCCGCGACGGACCTGAGCCGACCTAGCGAGTTCTCGCAGGTGATTGTTAAAACCGTGAATGGTTTTCCCGTACGGATTGGAGATGTCGCTCGCGTGGCGCAGGGGCCAGCGGAGGAGCGTTCCAGTGTGCGACTCAATGGCAAGGATGCGATTGGTGTAGGTGTCATTCGGCAGGCAACAGCCAACCCGCTCGATTTGTCAGCCGGGGTTCGGGCCTTGATGGACAAAATCCAGAAGGATTTGCCGCCGGGAGTGGTGGTCGAGGTGGCCAACGACAACTCCGTTTTTATTGACCGCTCTATCAAAGCGGTGTATCAAACTATCGTTGAAGCCTCCGTGCTGGTGGCCTTGGTCATTTTTGTTTTTTTGCGCACCTTGCGCGCGGCGATCATTCCGCTAGTCACCATCCCGGTGGCGCTGATTGGTGCATTCGCATTGATGGCCCTGGCTGGCTTCAGTATTAACACGTTGACCTTGCTGGCGTTGGTGCTGGCGATTGGCCTGGTGGTAGACGATGCCATTGTGATGTTGGAGAATATTTACAGGCACATCGAAGATGGCGTACCGCCTTTCCAGGCCGCGATCCAGGGTGCACGGGAAGTGGGTTTCGCAATTGTGGCCATGACGCTGACCTTGGTGGCCGTCTACGTGCCCTTGGCCTTTGCGCCCGGTCGTACTGGCCGCTTGTTCACCGAGTTTGCGCTTGCCCTGGCTGGGGCCGTGTTGGTGTCGCGGCTGGTGGCGCTGACCTTGTCGCCGATGATGTCTTCTGTCTTGCTGCGCCACAATCCGCGTCCGAGCTGGTTTGACCGGACGATGGAGCATGCGCTGGAATCGTTCACCAGGGCCTATGCTGCCGCGTTGGGTTGGACATTGCGGCACCGCTGGATCGTGGTACTCGTCATGGTGGGTAGCGGCGCGGTGACCTGGGCGGTGATGGGCTCCATCAAACGCGAACTGTCACCGATGGAGGATAGAGGCGTCGTGTTGGCGCAGATCAATGCTCCCGATGGGGCCACGCTGGACTACACGAACCGCTACGCCCGCTCCATCGAAAAGGTGGGAGAAAACTTCCCGGAGTTCGACCGAATTTTTGCAAACATTGGCAGCCCCACAGTCGCCCAGGGTAATGTATTTTTCCGGGCTGTCCCTTGGGAGGAGCGCCAGCGCACCACCGTGGAGATGGCCCGTGAAATGACACCTCGTGTGTCCGGCATGCCCGGTGTTACCGCGTTTCCCATTACGCCTCCGTCATTGGGGCAAGGCTTTACCCAGCGCCCGGTCAACTTTGTGATCATCACATCCGAAAGTTACCAAAACCTCTCGCAGGCAGTGCGTGCATTTCAGGATGAGCTGGCCAAGAATCCCGGCTTTTTGCAGGTGGATACCGACTTGCGGCTCAACAAGCCGGAGTTCCGACTGGAAGTAGACCGTGAGCGGGCAGCCGACATGGGCGTCGGCGTCGACGTGATCGCGCGATCCATAGAGACCGTGTTGGGGGGACGCAATGTGACCCGCTACAAGCGCGATGGAGAGCAGTACGACGTGGTGGTGCGGACCGCTGCTACAGGTCGGGATACGCCCGATGACATTGAGAACATCTTTGTGCGCGCGAAGGGGGACACCATGGTGCCGCTTTCTGCCTTGGTGAAAGTCAAGGAGGTTGTGGTGCCGCGTGAGCTGAACCACTTCGGACAGCGTCGCTCCGCGACGGTGACAGCGAACCTGTCCCCCGATTACTCTCTCGGAGAGGCTTTGGACTTTTTGGATGCCACGGCCAAAAAAGTGCTCAAACCCGGGTATGCCACCGATGTGAATGGTTCCAGTCGCGAGTTTCGCAAGTCTTCTGATTCTTTGACACTGGTGTTTTTGCTGGCACTGGTGTTTATTTTTCTGGTGTTGGCCGCCCAGTTCGAAAGTTTTGTTGATCCCTTGGTCATCATGCTCAGTGTGCCCCTGTCTATGGCGGGGGCACTGCTTGCTCTGAAATGGTCGGGTGGCACCTTGAATGTGTTCAGCCAGATTGGTTTGATCACTTTGGTCGGACTGATCACCAAACATGGCATTCTGATGGTGGAGTTTGCGAACCAATTGCGTGAGCAGGGCATGCAGACCCTGCAGGCCATTCAGCAGTCCGCGTCCCAGCGCATCCGCCCCATTTTGATGACCACTGGCGCCATGGTGCTAGGCGCTATTCCCCTGGCTCTCGCTTCAGGCGCTGGTGCAGAGAGTCGCCAGCAAATCGGCTGGGTGATCGTAGGGGGCATGTCAGTCGGTACCCTGTTGACAGTGTTCGTGGTTCCCACCATGTACACCCTCCTGGCCCGCAAACATGCGCCCGGCGCAAAGAAAGACCCTGTCTGATTCAATCGGGCGCCTTGGCGCTCAAGTCCGCCAAGGTGTTGAAGTTGTCGAAGGCGTTGGCCGGGTAAGTGGGGGTATCAAAGTCCACCCACTGCACTTTGCAGGCCTCTAGCCAGGTTTGTACTTTGCGTTGGCCGCTATCGAGGTAGCTGCGCAGATCGGTCGCTAGGTCGGCAGACAACAGGCAGGCCAAGGGGTGGGGGCGCCCGTTGGCGCGGGCCGCAGCGGCGTGGCCTGGTGTGGCTGCCAGCCTACCCGACAAGCGCGATGCGAGGTCCAGCGGCAGATAGGGCGTATCACAGGGCGTGACCAATAGGTAATGCACGCCGGGGTGCAAAGCCACCCCATGGTACAGAGACGACAAGATGCCTTCCAAAGGCCCACCGTAACCTGGCCTCTCATCAGTCCAAACCGGAAAGCCCAGCGCTGCGTACTCTTGCATGTGGCGATTGGCACTGATTCCGATGTGTTGTGCTGGCCCCCAGTCCTGTGCTTGCAGGCGTTGCAAGCTATGCGCGACGAGTGTCTTGCCCTGGTGCAACTGCAGGCCTTTGTCGACCCCTCCCATGCGCCGGCCTTGTCCACCCGCCAAGAGGGCACACAATGTGTTCGAGGGCGTGGCGTCAGGTGCGCGGAGCTCAGCCACCGATGTAGCTCATTTCTACCCGACGCCCCTGCGACAGGCTGCCCGGTGGCAATGCACTGCGCAAAGCGGAGTACTGTTCACTGCGCTGGTGCCAGATTTTCCGGATGGCCGCTGCCAGTTGTTCATCCGGGCTGCCATCGCGTAGCAGGCTGCGCAAGTCGTAGCCCTGGCTGGCAAAGAGGCAGAGATAGAGTTGTCCCTCCGTGGACAGGCGCGCCCGGTTGCAGTCGCTGCAGAAAGCCTGGGTAACACTGCTAATGACACCGATCTCTCCGGCGGCAGGGTCATGGAGCCCCTCTGCGTTGGCATAGCCCCAGCGTTGCGCTGTCTCTCCGCGTTGGGCGTGTTCCAGGGGCAGCAACGGCCATTCGCTCTGCCGCAGGCGAATGACATCTGCCGATGGCAGCACTTCATCCATACGCCAGCCGTTGGTGGCACCCACGTCCATGTACTCGATGAAGCGCAGCACGATACCTGTGCCCTTGAAGTGCCGGGCCATGGCCAGGATTTGCTGCTCGTTGGTACCGCGCTTGACCACCATATTCACTTTGATGGGGCCAAGACCCACCGCCTGCGCGGCCTCTATGCCACGCAGCACATCGGCAACCGGGAAATCCACATCGTTCATGCGCCTAAACACTGCATCATCCAGCCCATCCAGGCTTACGGTCACCCGCTGCAGTCCCGCATCTTTCAAGGCTTTCGCTTTTTTCGCCAGCAAAGATCCGTTGGTCGTGAGCGTCAGGTCCAGCGGCTGGCCTTCTGGCGTACGCAGGGCAGCGAGTTGCGCCACCAGGATTTCCAGGTTTTTGCGCAACAGGGGCTCCCCGCCTGTCAATCGTATTTTCTGGACTCCTTGGGCCACAAATTGGCGTGTCAGGCGGGTGATTTCTTCAAAGTTCAGCAGTGCCGTTTGTGGCAGATATTGGTAGTCCTTGTCGAACACATCTTTGGGCATGCAGTAGCTGCAGCGGAAGTTGCAGCGGTCGGTGACGCTGATCCGCAAATCCCGCAAGGGACGCCCCAGCCTGTCGGTTAGGCTGGCCTGCTCGGCGCTTGATGTCCGCGGGTCAGCTGCCAAGCTGCTTACAGGAATGGATCGTGCGCGTTGGTCCACCAAGGGTACGATGCGCAAATTGCTGGGTTCTGCCATGCGCACTATTCTCCACCCTTCGCCCGAAGGTGGTGCAAACGCAAGGCAGAATTGCGGGATTAAAAAAATATCCCGTCGTTGGAGAACAAACCATGCCCTCCAAACTATTACCCGCACTTTTGATCCTTGTCAGCGCGACGGCCCGAGCCCAAAGTGGCACCGGTGCCAGTGCGCTCAGCGAGCGCGACTTTTTGGGGGACGTTCCGGTCGTTCTGTCGGTGTCACGTTTGGCCCAGCCCGTGGATGAGGCCCCCGGGGCCGTAACGGTGCTGGACCGGCAGTTCATCCGCAACTCCGGGGCGCGGGACGTGGCGGACCTGTTGCGCTTGGTGCCTGGTTTCCAAACCACCACCTCGTTTGAAACTGATGCGCCTCTGGCGTCCTACCACGGCCGCAGCGACGACTGGGCCAACCGCATCCAGGTGTTGGTGGATGGCAGATCGGTGTATTCGGGTCATTTGCAGGGGTCTGCGGGGCTGGGGCTGCAGACGCTAGCCCTTGACGATATTGCCCGCATCGAGGTGTTGCGTGGATCTAACTCAGCGACCTATGGTGCGCGCGCTTTTTTGGGGGTGATCAACATCATTTCCAGGGATGTGCGTGACGTGGGTTCGGCAGCCCGTATGACGGTGGGAGACATCCGGGTGGCCGATGCTGGGGCCAGCATCGGTTGGGGGGGGGCGGGTGCAAGCTACCGCCTCAGTGTGGATTCGCGTGGGGACGATGGCCTACGCGCCGCCTATGGCCGAAACCGGGTTGCACGCGTGAACGCTGTGGCTTCTCGGGACACTGGCGCAGGCGCGGAGCTGGATTTGCGAATGGGGGGGCTGAATATCGATGCTGGACGCGGTTCGGCTGACTCCCCCGGCAATGTGCCACGCATGCGATTCCTGGGATCGCAGTACGTGCAGGTGGACTGGCGCAAACCGCTCGAGGGTGATCAGGACGTGCAATTGAGTTTTTCCCGGACGCAAAACACCCATCGGGACAACTTTCGCTACCAGAGCACAGACCTGATCAACGGAATCAATTATTTTGGCTCCATGGTGGACTTTGGTGCTCAGGAGCAGAACGACGCACTAACTTTGCAACACACGGCCGTGCATACCTTGAGTTTTCGCTCTGTGTGGGGGGCAGAATTGCGGCGCGAGCAGGTCAATTCGCACTCCAGCTTCGACACCCGGGAGCAGGTGACATCGAACTTCTCCCGCCTGTTTCGCAACGTGGAGTGGCGTTTGCAACCTGATTGGGTCTTGAACGCCGGAGCCATGGCCGAGCAAAGTGACATGGGCGGTGGCACCTTCTCGCCGCGCCTGATGCTGAACTGGCATGCACTCGCGGGTCATACCCTGCGTGCGGGTGTCTCCAGCGCCTTTCGCCCGCCCAGTGCCTATGAAAAATACGCTGCCGTACGTTATTACGATGTCAACGGCGCCAATCCACTTACTACCGTGCTCAGTAGCGGTGCCCTGTCGCCCGAAAAAATCTACACCCGCGAGCTGGGTTACAACTTCAACTTTGCGCAGCGGGGCATTTCAGGGGATGTCCGCTTCTTTGATGAGCGTATCACCGACGGTATAGAGCGCCCTAGCGGGGTTTCTCCAGAGGATTACCGCAACATCGAAAATTTCAGCATCACTGGCGTGGAGCATCAGATCCAGTGGAAGCCCGGTATGGCGACTCAGCTGTTTGTCACCCAGGCCTGGACTCAGATTGCTGGTGCAGATCGTTTTAAAACTGCACATGGCGCGGCCCGCTACGCGGCTTCGCTGATGGTGGTGCACACCCTGCCTGCAGGAACCACCTTGTCGCTGATGCACCAGCGATCGGACGACATCGGCCTGATGTCTGGCGGCGACCGCCTCTATTCCATGGGGCGTACCGACCTGCGGATTGCCCAGCCCCTGCGCCTTGGTAAAAACAAGGCTGAGTTGGCTTTGACGGTTCAAAATCTGGACCAGCCCTACCGCGACGGCGATCGCAAGTTCTTTTTTGACCGTCGCGCCTTTGTGACGTTGCGGATGGACTACTAAGGCATGGGCTTGCTGCGCGTGCTCCACAGCGTCCTGGCAATCTGGGTGCTTGGGTGTGCGGGCGTGGTCTGCGCTGCGGAGGTTGTGGTTCTCAGCAGCGAGCGCAGCCCTAGTTACCTCGATGCGAGTCAGGCCACGGTCGGGGAGCTGGTGCGACTGGGAGTACGCCGTGCGGACATCGCAGTGCTGTACCTCCCTGAATTGGCGCCGACGGAGCTGGCGGCTGCGCACAGTGCCAAAGTCTGGATCACCTTGGGCTCGGACGCCCTGGCGCGCGCGTTGTCGCGCGAGGGGCGTCCCACCGTAGTGTCTGCCTTGATTCCGCGCTTGGGCTTTGAGCGAATTGTGCGCGACAACCCTGGAAAAGCCGGAGCTCCTGTGGTAGCTGTGTATCTGGATCAGCCCTTTGGTCGCCAGCTCGATCTGATGCACCTCGCCCTGCCTGGGATGAAGCGCTTGGGAGTCTTGTGGGGACAAGAGTCAATCGCGCAGCAGCCCAACTTGCTAGCCGCAGCTCAGGCCAGGGGAATTGACCTGTTTACGGTGCCAGTACCGTCGTCTACCAACCTGTTTTCCGGATTGAAAAACGTACTGGACGGTGCCGATGTGTTATTCGCCGTAGCGGACCCGCAGGTCTACAACAGCAACAACATTGCAAACATTTTGCTGGCAACTTACCGGGCTCGTGTGCCTGTTGTTGCGTTTTCCCCCGCCTATGTCAAGGCCGGCGCCTTGTTGGCGGTTTACAGTACGCCGCGCCAGATTGGCGTACAGGCGGGCATGATGGGGCGCACAGTGCTCCAAGGTGGGGCTGTGCCAGCTTCGCAATACCCTTTGGAGTTCAGTGTGGCGCTGAATGAGCATGTTGCCCGCTCGCTGGGCCTGTCATTGGATGAGTCGGTTTTGAACGAACGGCTGCACCGCTTGGAGAAACGCCCATGATGTTTCCCGGTATTCGCACCCGCATGTTGGCGGCTGCCTTGGTGCCGGTCACTTTGGTCGTGCTGGCATTGGTGGCCGTATTCTGGACCAGTCGCATTTCCGACCTCGACGAATCACATGGACTGCGCACACGGCTGATGGCGCGCCAGGTCGCGCTGGCCAGTGAATATGGCTTGTTTTCCGGCAATGTGGCCGCCCTTCAAACGGTGTTGGCGGGTCTGCAGCGCGAACCAGATGTCCGTTCAGTGGCCGTTTTTGATGTGGATGGTCGTATGTTGGCCAGCTCTGGGCTGCTGCATTACAGCGGACTGAAAGAAGCCCGCAGTACGTCGTACGCCGATCAACAGCGCAAGGAGAGCATTGATGTAGTGGCGGTGGAAGTGAGCCCGGGCAACGTTCCCGTTGATGATTTGTTCTCACCTTCCCCCGGAGCGCAGGGCTCTGCTCCTGAGGTCTTCGGTCATGTCGTGCTGGAGGTGTCGCGTGCGCGGCTGGTAGCACGTGAGCGCGAGCTTCTGGTGCTGGCTTTGGGCATCGGTTTAGCCGGCTTGGTGTTGGGTGGGATTTTGGCTACCCGCATGGGCGAGGGTGTGGTACGACCGGTGTTGCGGGTGTCGCGGATGATCGAGCGTATTGGTGAGGGCGATCTGACCCCCAGCTCCGAGTCGCGCCCCAATGATCCGTTGTACGACTTGCAGACTCGTTTGAACCAGATGGCGCAGCGTCTGGCGTGGGGGCGTGAGGAAATGGAGTTTCGTGTGGAATCGGCCACGCGTGAGCTACGACTTAAAAAAGAAGAAGCCGAAACCGCCACATTGGCAAAGTCCCGCTTCTTGGCGGCCGCGAGCCATGATCTGCGCCAGCCTACCCACGCCTTGGGCATGTTTGTCGCCCGCTTGGGCCAGCTGCCCTTGGATGCCCAGACGCGCCAGCTGGTGGCCAGCCTGGAGGCCTCCGTGCAGTCCATGCAGGATTTGCTCGACGGTTTACTCGATGTGTCGCGTCTGGATGCGGGTGCGGTCCAGGTGCAGCTGGGGCCGGTTAATTTGGGCGAGTTGTTTCATAGCTTGCGCAAGGCTTTGCAGCCGCTGGCTGAAAGCAAAGGGCTTCGCTTGCGCATACGCCCCAGCCCGTATTGGGCCATGACTGACCCCGTGCTGCTGCAACGCATGGTGATGAACCTGGCGAACAACGCAATCCGCTACACCGAGCGCGGCACGGTCATGATCAGCTGCCGGCGTGTGGATGGCGGGCGCAATGTGCGTCTCGATGTGGCCGATAGCGGGATTGGTATCTCGCCAACCCACCAAGAGGACATCTTCCGGGAGTTTTACCAGGTGGGCAATTCGGGTCGGGACCGTGCGCAGGGTCTGGGTCTGGGTCTGAACATTGTGGAGCGTACCGCCCAGCTGCTTGGGCATGCCATCACACTGCGTTCGGCGCTGGGGTGTGGCACGCGCTTCTCCATCCACCTTCCAGCGGCGCAGGCGGTCGAAGCGTTCCCCCCCCTGGCCCCAGCAGACCCGCAGGGTTTGGGCGGTGTGGAGGGCATGCGCGTGCTGGTGATTGAGGACGATGGTTTTGCACTGGAAGCGATTCGTGACTTGCTGAGCTCCTGGGGCTGTGTGGTCAATGCGGCAGCCACGGTTGCGCAGGCGCTGGATTTTGTGAATGCCTATGCCGCGCCCGATGTCGTGCTCAGTGATTTCCGCCTTGGCGAAGCACGCAATGGTTTGGATGTGATCGCCATGGTGCGCGCCCATGCGCGGCGCGAGATTCCAGCATGCTTGATGAGTGGTGACACGGATGCAGGTCTGATTCAGGCCGCCAAGGATGCGGGACTTACGCTACTGCACAAGCCGGTGCGTCCTGCCAAGCTCCGCAGCTTTCTGCGTCGATCGGCCATGGCGGCCGAGGTGGAAGAGCTGCCGGAAGCCTAGGCGGCTGAGGTGGGGCGGTAGCCGCAGCGTGCCGCGGCTACGACGGCCTGGGTGCGGTTCTGCACATCGAAGTAGCGCAGTATGGATGCCACATGGGTCTTGACTGTTTCTTCCGACACATTGAGCGAGCTGCCGATTTCCCTATTGGAGCGCCCATCAAGCAGTTCGCGCAGTACCAGCTCCTGCCGTTGGGTGAGCGGGGGCTTGGCATTGGCACTATCAAAGGACAGAGCGCCAAAGTCACTGCCTAATTCGGAAGGGGAATAGACATCACCGTTCAGAACCAAGCGAACGGCGTGCAGCAGTTCATCGCTGAGGCTGGATTTGGTGACAAAACCCGAGGCGCCGGACTGCAGAACCTGGCGCATGATTTGCACATTGGCGGAGCCTGACAGCATGACGATGGGCAGTTCCGGGTGGTTTTTGCCAAACACATCCAGAGCCTGCAGGCCGGTCATGTCGGGCAGGTGGTAGTCCAGCAGCACCAGGTCAATGTCAACATGACTTTCTGCCAATGCAAAAGCCTGCTCGCAGGTTCCCGCCTGCAGCACGGAGACGTTTTCATCCAGACCTTTGAGCACCTGGTGCAGGCCTTCGCGCACCAGAGCATGGTCGTCAATCACTAGTATTTTCACGGGCTTGCTTTAGGAGAGTGGCGCAAGACGCGCCTATGGCGCCATGGTAGCGCATCGCGGTGGCCACCCGCTACCCAAAAAAATGGCCCGCCAAAGCGGGCCATCGTCTTGCTGGTGAGTGGTTAGCCGCCGTGCAGCTTCATCATCAGGGGCACGATGAGCAGTGCCACGATGTTGATGATCTTGATCAGCGGATTCACAGCGGGCCCAGCCGTGTCCTTGTAGGGGTCACCCACGGTGTCACCGGTCACAGCAGCCTTGTGGGTCTCCGACCCTTTGCCACCGTGGTGACCGTCTTCGATGTACTTTTTGGCGTTGTCCCAGGCGCCACCGCCGGTGCACATGGAGATGGCTACAAACAGCCCGGTCACGATGGTGCCCATCAACAAGCCCCCCAATGCAGCAGGGCCCAGCGCGAGGCCGACCACGATGGGTACCACCACAGGCAGAAGTGATGGGATCATCATTTCCTTGATGGCGGCGGTCGTCAGCATGTCCACCGCGGTGTCGTACTCCGGCTTGCCGCTGCCGTCCATGATGCCCTTGATTTCTTTGAACTGGCGGCGTACTTCCACCACCACCGAACCTGCGGCGCGGCCCACGGCTTCCATGGCCATGGCGCCAAACAGGTAAGGTATCAGGCCGCCGATGAACAGGCCGATGATGACCATGGGGTCGCTCAGGTCGAAACTGATGACCTTGCCATAGGCTTCGAGCTTGTGCGTGTAGTCGGCAAACAGCACCAGCGCGGCCAGGCCGGCAGAGCCGATG
>JACCDG010013580.1_pt1 | contig 16403 bp, 15 predicted proteins | sample 7442471 | NCBI WGS metagenome assembly JACCDG01 (sample SAMN15323444, study PRJNA562643) | freshwater metagenome | isolation source: river surface water | place: USA:Blue River Watershed | collected 2017-08-17 | reverse complement strand
GTGGTTCATCCAGGTCAGCAGCACATTAAAAAAGTGATTCTGGAATTGGGTGGAAAAAATGCCATCATCGTCGATACGGATGCAGATTTAGATGAGGCTGTGGATGGAGTTGTGCATTCGGCTTTTGGATTTTCAGGACAAAAGTGTTCGGCCTGCAGTCGTGTGATTGTGCTTCAGGATGTGTATGAAAAATTTGTGACTCGATTGATGGAGGCCACGCGAAGTCTGGTGCAGGCAGCAGCTCAGGATCCGCAGGCGTGTCTTGGTCCCGTTGTGGATGAGGACTCCTATCAGCGATTGATGTCCATTGTGCAAGCCGCAGATGCTACAGCGTCGTCGGGTGGGGCGTCGTCTCCGGTTTCTTGGCAGAAGGCTCAACGAGCTTATCAGGCGATGCCGGTGCAGGGGGGGTACTTTGTACCACCGACAATTTTCACGGATGTTCAGGCGACAGATCCTCTTGCTCAGCAAGAATTTTTTGGTCCCGTATTGGCTGTGATAAAGGCTAGGGATATGAGTGAGGCAATTCAGATATTGAATCAAACAGAGTACGCATTGACGGCAGGTTTGTATTCACGAAGTCCTTCGAATATAGCCAAGGCCAGAGAAGAAATTCAGTGCGGAAATTTGTACATCAATCGCGGCATCACCGGAGCCATGGTTCAACGTCAACCCTTCGGCGGTTTCAAACTTTCCGGCGTCGGCAGCAAAGCCGGCGGCCCCGATTATTTACAACAATTCATGGAACCCCGATGCATCACCGAAAATCAAATGCGCCGAGGCTTCGCTCCCACCCCGGAAGTGTAAATCGGGTGGGGGTTTTTTCTTCGACTTCTGCTTGCATTTTGAGGGAGGATACGGGTAGACCCATAGGGTCTTGTAAGGGAAAGGATCCTTCAGTGAAATCATGGTTTTTATCCTTTAAATGGTCTTTAGTTCTTCTGATTTTGCCCTTGGCTTCTTTTGCCAATATAGGAAGTCCAACTCATGGTACTGGCGGAATAGGTTCCAATTCCTGCCAGCTTACTTTTGGTGAGAAATTCGCTTATCACCAAGATCTTCCGATTCAATCTCGTTCGGATCTTATCCTTGTTTTTGAAATTCCAGGAATTACGGATCAAGTGATGATGTTGGATTATTCCTCGCGGTCGATTTATCGCTATTCTCAAAAAACAAAAAAGAAGGAAGATCTTACTCTTGGGGCACCGAAAAGTTTTACGATGAATGTTCGTAGTATTTTTAATGTCAGATCTCAATTTCTTAAATTTTGGCGAGAATCCATTCTGCCTTTGGATGCTCACCATATTTTGCTTCGTGAAAATAATGGGCAGATTTCTGTTTGGAATATTGATACTTACACTTTGCTTTTTCGTGATATTTTTGAAGTTCCGCACCCCTATAAAACTCAAATCAGTTCTTCGCAGGATCATGAGTCTGTTTATGTTTTTGAAAGAGATAAACTTCAAATCCAGCGTATCGATTGGCGCAGTGGAAATCCTGCAGTCAAAATCAGACTTCAACACATGAGTCACTCCTCAGCGAACCCAACGTGGTCTCAATTGATGGCGCAATCTTCTGGAATGGATTTTTTTCATATTCCACCTCATTCCAAGGTTGGATATTTTTCTATAAAAAATACTCGCGAAATTTACAAGGTCGATTTGAAGACAGGTGCTACTAAATTGGCTTGGAGTGAGTACTTGCATTTCGGTGGATACCCTGTGGGATCAAGCAGGACGTTTGCTGTTTTGAAAAATTTAAGTCCTAGTTTGCCAGAAAAAATTGTTCTTGCCGCTGTCTATATTGATGATGCCGATCAACAGGCGAAACTTTTTTTTCGTTGGATAGATTTGGGATCCAATGTGAAGGTGCATGATCTTCCGATGTTGGCGCCCTCGATTGAAGCGATCATCTTTTTTGCCACAGAAAAACCTTCGCTGGTTTTAAGTGAGGATGGATCCTTTATGTATTTACCCTCGGACCTAGGAATTGCCACTTACAGCACTTCCAATGGAAAACTTATTCATGATAATCCCCTGCAATTACCGACTCCGGGTCTTCGACAGCCCTTTCGCTTACAAAAAATGAGCGGACCTCGAATTTTCGTATGGGATGGTCAACCAGGTAACAATGGTATTGCCATCATCGATCATCTCAGTCTTAAGCTGTATCAATAGCCGTTGGAAGAGTGATCTCTTTGATTTTGAATGCCAAAGGCATATTCATAGTTTCGTTTCCACTCATCATGATCTTTGATGGGATCAGGATCTCGTCCTTCAGAAATTCGAAAATCACTCTTCCACTGTTCAAAGGATTTGGCTCTTTCCATTTTTTCATCCTTTGCGCTGATCACAGGAGCAGGTAAAAAGTGATTCTTCACTTGGCTGACAATCATCTCTGCTGGCATCAAAGCCAAGTGAGGTGTTTGAATAGCCATTTGTACAAAAATCACAGTCATCGCCACGGAATAGGACTTACAAAATATGCTCCAAACATATTCAAAATATTCCTTCCGTGTCGCCAGTTGTTGATTCAAATCCTTAGCTACGGAAGCTAAGCCATGATCAAGAACCTTTTGGTACAATTCCGCTGGAATTTTCTGAGCATCAAAATGATGACGTCCCTTAGATTCAGAAAGAAAAAGTATTGGTACCTTCATGGCATAAGAAAAGGTGAAACTCATGGCAAATTGAAATGCGGTCATCATTCCTCTTTTCCACCGAGCTAAAAGAGGATCTGTGATTTGAACGCCTAGATCTTCCAAGATTTCACGGGCTTCTTTTTTCAGAAGATTCTGTTGCCAACGTTGTTCTGAATAGTTTTTCCAAGTCCACGTTTTTATCCAAGACGTAGAAACGCTAGATCCAAAAAATTCTTTCACATAAGAATCCATTTCCCGATCAAACTTATTTTCAGAAATCGTGCCTTTGGGCGATACCCAAGGCTGCATACGAGAAATGACAGAATCTGGTTGAATGAAAGTCCTAGGGTCATTGGCTTTTGAAAAGATAGAATCACATTGAATTTTTTGATCAACAGACGCCTGAACTTGAATCAAATTCAGGCCAAAGATTCCAATAAATAAAATAGACCATAATCTCTTGATCAATCCAATTCCTTTCAACCCCCACCCACCTCATCAACATGAGGTGAGTTAGTATATCCTAAGTGCTGAATCCCATGTGTGGAGATTTCTTCAAAATGCAGATTTGGATTTTAAGGAATTGCTAGGGTGAGGTTAAAGGGGACTTGGTCGACAATTAGATCCTGCAACAAGGCTGGCCATGATTGCAAAAAATCCAAAGCCTGAAAATCTAACAGAAGCATTATGCGATTTTTCTATAAATACTCCATAAAACATTGCAACAGCGCCAATGACACCAATGATGTCGAAAATAGTGATTCTAGAACACTCTTTCAATCGTTTCATTTCATAAGTTTCTTGGGAATTGCTATTCGTCGAATCATAAGAATTGCTCCTGCTTGGTTCGTCGCCATCTACCGCGACGGATAAGCGTTGAAATCCCGATTTCATGTTTGCTTGGTTTGCTTCGTAGGACAGATTGGAATCAAAGCCGATAACAGCACGATTTTGAACCTTTTGAAAATTTTGAGTAGTAGTTTTAATGAGTATGCGTTGAACAGAAGGGCTTGATTCATGTTGCGGAAGTAGTTGCACAGTAAATTCTTTAGCGCTGAGTCCTTGCACTGAAGATCCTGTTCGCACGCGAAATTCTTGGTTTTCCTTCAGCGCTTGATATTGTCCTGAACTAATATCAGTAAGGTGGATTCTATTTCCAGCAGAGTCAAAAACTTGAACTCCTTGTTGATTCAATTGATTGACCGCTTTGCTGAGACCAGCAGTAAATTGCTCCATTGAAAATGAAGTATTTGAAATGCTTGACGGTGACGATGCATGAACATTGGCAAAAGGGGACAATGTCATCGCAAGTGCAATCATAAATTTAAGAATTCCGGATCTCATAAATTCTCCTTGTTAGAGCTTGAAAGTATTTCTTCTGTTGAAGGGCTTGTACCATAGAAAGTGGATTCTGAGTGTTAATTTTTTTTCTAATGGATTTACCAGCGTTTTAAATTCACAGAATCATGTAAAATTTATAAGGACAGATTGGGAATTTTAAAGATGGGTTTTCAAATAGAGTTTTCTGCATTTTACGTTCACATAAGATTTCAAATGTAGAGCGATGGATTGGGGTTTTGTTGATGCGGTTTATAGGTGCAGTTTATAGGTGCAGTTGCCATTGAATGTGTAAATTTATTCGTAGCTCTTCCATGTGATTCGTAAATATCTACTTTTGAATGTAAGAGCCTTCTGCTGATGGGGACTCAATTTCTAGCAACAATTTCCATTTCGGAAATGAAGTATCAATAGATCTCTTTTTTATGTTGAGTGAAGAGATCCTGTCGTTGTTTGACGAATGAATGAATACTTGACCCCAAGCTTGCGTGTGTGATGAATTTTTTCATTTTCATTTTCATTTTCATTTTCATTTTCATTTTCATTTTCATTTTCATTTTCATTTTCATTTTCATTTTCATTCTCATTTTCATTCTCATTCTCATTCTCATTTTCATTCTCATTCTCAGGGTCGATTTGAAAATGTCCGGCGTAAAATTTATTCGATGAAATTATTTGACAAGATTTTTTTGTTTTTATTCTTTGATGGACGTGGATTTTCTTCTGCTGCGAAGGAAATTTGAAGAAGGATTTCATTCTTTGTGTTTCTAGCGATAAACAGAGGCTTTGAATGGAATATTTTTCGCACCTTTACTCTGAGTGAAAAACAATGCCTAGAAAAGCCGTGGTAGAAAGATCTTACCTTCATCAAGAGGTCCATTGATCAACTATCGATGGATGGATTTCAAATCTAGACGAAAAATATCAGGAAAGGTTTTGATGGAACAAATGCATTTTTTAGTGGAAGCACAGAGTGGTTCGAAATCAAATTCAAATGTACAAATAAAGGCCGATCAGAATCTGACTTCCAAAATGGAAACGGATGGGAATATGAAACAAACAAGTCCACAATTCCTACAAAGGATCCAAACAGATAGGAATTCTGTCGATCATAATGAAGGGATTGTTTTGGAAAACATTCATCGCTTGAAAGATGTGCAGCTGGAATCTCAATTGAAAATTTTGGTGGGGCGGGAACGTCAATTGCTGCATTTTATTTTGAAACACATTCAAGAAGCGGATCGCCGCAAACTTTATGCGGCACGGGCCTTTTCTACGCTGTTTGAGTATTTGACCAAGGAGATGGGCTATTCCAGTGGTGCTGCTCAAAGAAGAATTGAAGCCGCACGACTGATGAATCAGGTGCCAGAATTGGCTTTGAAAATTCAACAGGGGGATGTGAATCTTTCTCAGATTGGCATTATTTCTCAAGCGGTGAAACTGAAAGAATCGCAAATGGGCAAAAAACTTTCTGCGGAAGTGAAACGTGAAGTGATTGCGGAAGTGGCAAAGAAAACCACGGCGCAGACTCAAGTATTGGTGGCAGAAAAACTGGATCTTCCACTGCAGCAACCGGAACGCAAAATGATGCAAAAAGATCAGTCCTGTGTACTCAGCATCACTTTGACTCCAGCACAGCAAATGAAACTTCAGCGCTGTCGTGAATTATTAGCTGCAAAATTGCAGCAAGGGAACAAAGCTTTCACCACGGTAAATTATTTGGAAGAGCTGATGGATTTCTATTTAAGCAAAAAAGATCCACGTCTTCAAAAATGCAAAAATCAAGATACTCATCAAGGTCTTGAGAAGACCGATGGTTTGCATCTACCAAAGGAATCCAAAAACATTGAAAGTTTCAAAAATTGTTCAATCAATGCAAATTTCAAAAATTGCTCAATCAATGAAAATTTTGAAGTTCTAAAAAGTGAAGGGATGAATCAAGGGATGAATCATGCGAAATTGCCCGATTCATCTGTCAAAGATGACTTCGTTTCCAATATGGAAAAATTGGAAGTTCCATCCATTTCCAAAATGGAAAATGGGACAGATCCAATGATTTCTGAAATGGAAAATTTAGAATTGAACTCTGCTGCCAATTTTGAAACGGTGCCATTCAACAGCGTTTCCAGAATGGAATTTGGAGATAAAAAATCAACTTTCGAAACTGAAAGCACCATCAAAAAAACCTCAAGGCGTCAGACTAGTTTAAAAAAGCAAGTTTTTCAAAAATGGGACTGTTGCCAATTTCAGGATCCCTTGACGGGGCGGAAGTGTGGTGAAAAATTTCAATTGGAAATTGAACATCTGCAACCGCGATGGGCTGGTGGCCCTGATCATCTAGAAAATCGTACCCTGCTTTGTCGCACTCACAATCAATGGAAGTACCGACAGCAATCAGGACTTCGGACAGTTTGGAATCAACGCTGACAATGGTATGATTTTGAAAAATTATTCTAATTGACCTGGACCCAAACTCCTAAGTCTGTCAGACCTGGGAGGGGGGCGCAAAGTAATTATTTATCTAGCATCAAAAAGATCAGCAGCTGCCCTTTGATTTTTATTTTCAAAGTAAGGATCAAGCATTTTTGCAAAAGATCCAAAGGTCCAGCGTGAATATTTATAAGACAAAAAGTGCTTATGAAGATTTTCACGTGAAAAGCAGGGCCCACCATCGAAAGGGAGTCCAATGAGTGTTGGATTTTTGAATCTGATTTTGCCATTCTTGAAAATAAGTCTTCCATAGATGGGCGTCTGGGCTGCGGTTTTGAGAATTCAGTTGAGCCTTCAAGAAATGAGAAACTTGCGATTTCATTTTTTCGCGCACAGAAATTTCATAGGCATCTAAATAGCTATGAGCCGCATTGGAAAAACGTGATGAGCCAAAACCTTTGACCTTCACGAGATAAGCTAAGAACTGGCGACGAATCGCTTGGCGAGAAGCTAAAAGCTCCATCTGGTTTTTCTCTATCTGCTGAGAGAGTTGACCATCCGTCAATTTTTGTTGAATGTCTTGCACTGCTTTTTCCACTTGAATATCAAAGATCAAACGCCAAACAAGATGACGAAGAACCGAAGATCGTTGAAGGTCATTTTGAATACTGAGCAAAGCTTTTGGTGTTAAATGAAAAGAGATGGATTCTCCGAGAAGGGGTTCAAAAACATCCTGATCAAGAACAATTTTTAGCCATAATTCGGCATCAGAACTTTTCAATACAATATTTTTTTCATTCCGAACGAAGACAGGAAGTTGAGAAAAAAGATTCCATTGATTGGAAGCATCTCGGATGCTTTGTGCAAACAGAAGTTGATTCGAGTTCGATGTGACAGGTCCCGAATACTGAATGGCCAATTCATAATTTCTTTGAACAACAGACATTTGGACAGAGGTATCTTCAGAAAGTGGAGATGAGGTTGCAAGCAGTCTTTGAGTTTTAAATTTCTGTGAACTAAGAAAGTAATCTAAGGCTGATCCTAATGAGAAAATGATGTCATCCGATGGAATATTTATTCCAAGATTCTTAAGCAGTTGGTTGGAAAGTTGTTTTTGTTGGTTGGAAAAGTTTTGCAAAATTTTTTGATCTTCGTGGGTGACTTTAGGATCGATAGAAAAAGAGGGGTTTGGCTGTCGAGTTTTTTTAGAAATAAAAAGCTCTTCACAAGAAATTTGCGGCATCAACGTGGAAGCCTTCGCTTCTTTGGATGTAGAAATTCCAGCAATCAAGATGAAAGTTATTAAGTGAAAAAAGCGTGATGGAATATTCATGGAAGACTCTCCTTGCAGTTGGTGGTCTTGTGTTCAGAAACCGGGCCTAGAATCTGTTACATTTCGCGCAGGAAAAATTCCTTCAGACTCAGGCGTTGTTCATTTTCTGACTGTTGAAGAAGGGAAAGATGTTGACCGTTCCAGGGGATTCCTCTGAGATTGGCTCGTCGTTGTAAATTCAGAAGGCTCCACAGATAGTTATGATGTTGCTGACTTTTGGAGGCTAGGACCAAAAGTTTCTGTTGTATATTTTCAATCTGAGTGAATTCAGCATTTGGAACTTCATGAAAGAAGTCTTCTTTGACAATTTTATCCAAGGCTTCTTTCAAAGTCAGATTATGAATCGAAGACATTGGGTTTGCAGCTTCTCGAATTTTCATCAAGCCTTCATCGATCATTCGATCTGCCATCGACAAGCTCGAGGCTTGAAGAAGTTGTTCCACGATCTGAGACAAGAATACCTGTCGTGATTGAACAGTGCTGTAGAAGTTATCAATGTCAGATTCAGATGAAGGAAGGTGTTTTAGATGTTCTGGTTCAAACTGCGAAATATATTCACGAACAAGAGCGCGACGGCCAATCATTTTAATAACTTGTAAGTTATGCTGCTGCACTTGTGACTGAATTTTCACCAATCCCTGATAGGCTTTTGTTGATTCTTGAGGAAAAGATGTTGCCATCGAATTTAAAAGGACGGTGATTTTATTTTCAGAATTTTGAAAAAGGACTTGCAGTTCTTGCATGCTTTTCGCGGATTCCAAAGGGGCAATGATGGAATCAAAAATATCTCGATGTTTGGATTTCAGTTGAGCATAAGGTCGATATCTTGATGGAACTCGTTCCGCTTCGCCACGGGATTTCATCAATTGTTGATGATAAGTGGAAAAGATTTCTGGAAAAACAGAGTCTAATCTGGCCAGCAGAGCCGAAATTTTTTCAGACTGTTCGGAAAGAAAAACTCGGCGAGCAATGCTTTCTTGAGATCTGCGTTCAGAAGTTTTCTTGTATTTATCTAATTCTGCTTTCAAGACTCTTGCTGGAATGGCTTTGGATTTATTGATCCTTTGTGATGTCGCAGATTCTTGGGATGATAAACTTTCATTTTCAATCAATTTTTTTGAATCGGGGGCTTGTTCTTTGGCCGCAAATTCATTCATAGGCCATTGGTGTTTTACTAACCTTGCATAGGCAGCACGCCAGCCCATGCGATCCATACTTTCGGGAAGATCGATATCTTGTTTTTCTAATTCCTGCGCGGTGGATGAGGTAATGTGTGAGCTTTCTTGTTTTCCAGCAGGAAAGATTTGCGAACATTCTTTTTCCGTTGCTTGGGCCATAACCGTTGCAAGAATAATGAAAAAACAAATGATTGGGACCAAAATTGATCTCATAAAACTCCTTAGAACCATGGGGTCTAAGGGGTTTATCCAAAAGTGCTCGGGGCGTCAATCATCAAGATCGTAAAGGAGATTCTTTCACGGTCCATTCTTTCGATATTTGAATTTTTCCATCCAGTGTGGCGCGCAAGCGGTCTCCAGCAGTCAGTGGTCCTACGCCCGCAGGGGTTCCTGTTAAGAGAATATCCCCTGGCATCACGGGAAAATATTGAAGGACATGTTCGACAAGAAAAGCCGCAGGGAAGATAAAGTCCTTGGTATTTCCAATCTGTCGAATGTCATTATTGATTGCTAAAGTAATGTCCAAACTATCAAAATCACTTAAATCTCGAACCAGTTTGAAGTCTGAAATAGGGCAGGCTCCGCGGAAGGATTTTGCGCGCGTCCAAGGCTCTCCTTTGGATTTTGCCGCAGATTGAACTTTTCGTTCTGTCAGGTCCAGGGCAACGGCGGCTCCGTCAATGCGCAGGTTGGGGCCAAAACGCAAAGCCAGCTCGACTTCATGGTGAACTTCTTCTGTCCAACTTGGTAGCTCAATCGTCGATGAGAACTGGGCGCAGCTTCCTGCCTTCAAGAAAATAAGGGGAGTTGTGGGAACAGCATTGCCTAACTCTTTCGCATGATCTGCATAGTTACGCCCGACACACCAAATATTTGGAATCATACAGTGACCTCTTCCTTTTAAAATTAAACTAAAATTTGACCAAATTTTTCAAGGTGCCATAAGCCATCTTGTATTTGAAAAACCATATGAGCGGCAGGAGCCCATGATTGAAACAGAGGGCTTTGAAGATCTTGATCGCAGGCGGCGTGGGTAAGAAATTCATCGATCCAATCCATATGGCTGCAAAAGTAAAATGAAGTGTTGGATTTTTCACAAAACTGAATCCATTTCTGAACGCGTGCAGAAAATTGAGAAAAGCTTTCAGATGCCTGTCTTTCCAGAAGTTCAGGCGCCAGCTTCAAAGGAATTTTCAAGTGTTCAGACAGGGGCTGCATTGTTTGCTGAGTTCTTTTTTTGGGAGAAACAAAAAGCGCTTGAGGTACTGGAAGTTTATTTTCCTGCACTTGTTGCAAGATCAAAGCAGCTTGACGATGTCCTAAGCTGGAAAGATCTGGGTCTGCTGAATGATAGTTTTTATCGCCGTGGCGAAAGAGAACACATGTCATCGTTTAAAAACTCTACACAAAAAGATTGAGCCCTCCAAAGAAAAAATGTAGGAATGGCTGATTCAAGTCAGGAGATAAAATGTCGCAATACACACAAAGAGTTCACCGCTTTGTTTCCAATGATTTTACGGTTCGCGTCGCTGCAGTGAATGCCACCGAGGTTGTTCGTGAAATGCAAATTTTGCAACAGACCTATCCTCTTCCGACCGTTGCGGTGGGAAGGGCGATGGTGGGAGCTTTGTTGATGGCCAGTCATTTCAAGGATGGTCAGAAGATCGGTGTATATTTTAAAGGCAATGGTCCGATGGGTCATATCTATGCCGAAGCGAATTTTGATGGAAGTGTGCGAGGTTATACTCCTCATCAACAGTACCAACCTGAAAATTATGATCACCAGTTAAGTTTAAAAAATTCCATTGGATCGGGGTATTTGATTGTGGATCGGCATCAACCTTTTCAACGCCAGCCCCATCAAGCCACGGTGGAATTAAAGACCAGTGAAATTGGTGATGATATTGCTTACTATTTGCATCAGTCTCATCAGATTCGCAGCATCGTTTCTTTGGGGGTTTACCTGGATAGTTTGGGGAAAGTTTTAGCTGCTGGTGGTTTGATTGTGGAAGTGATGCCAGGGGTTGAAGATCAGATCGTCGAAATCTTGGAAAAAAATTATGAAAAAAATAAGGCCGCGATTTCTCCAGCTCTATTGGGTGGAAAAAATGCTGCAGATTTAGTGGCGCCCTTTTTACAGGGAATTCCATTCACGGAAATTCCCCATGATTATCCCATCAAGTATAGCTGCCCCTGCACAAAAGATCGTGTGATGGCTGCCATGACAACCTTTGGAGCCGATGGTCTTCAAGAGATTTTAGATGATCAAGAGGACGTTGCCATCACTTGTCAGATGTGTGGACGTCCCTATGAAATCACATTGAAGGAAATCAAGGACTTGCAATCCTCTTTGGCGACAGGAAGTGTGCACTAGCTCTGAATTTTGAAGATTTCTTGATTCGTCAAATGATTCAAAAAATGCTAGAGTTTCAGCTCAAATTGATGAACGAATGAGGTGGATGTGCAAGGATTTTTTTGCCAAAAAAAGGTGCATGGATTTTTTGGACGAAGGAATTTACGTGGTGTTTTTTCTGTGAAAATTCTTTCCAGCCTTCTTATCGCTTTTTTTTCAGGACTTGCGAAGGCAGGGACTGTTCACTCTTTTCCATCTCAAAAAAACATATTATGTGATTCCGTTTTTAAGAATGCTTACCAAGAAAAGGCCTGGGAAAAGGGGACTTTGTTCGGTCAGGAAAAATCTTTGGATTCGATGATGACGTCTCAAACGGATTTTTTTCAAGCATCCGAAGAATTTCAGCCTCATTTGGATTATAAAAATCTATTGAAATCCTTTGAGTCTCCTATCGCTGCTCAGAAGTTGAGTGAGTTCAGAGATCAAATTCAAGCGCATGCGGGAGTTTATAAAAATACAATATTACAGGGTGAATCTCGAGCCAGCGTCTTTCCCATTATACAGAAAAAAGCCCGTGCTGGAGATCGAGAGGGATTACAGAAATTTCGTAAGGACTATAGTAAAGAATATCATGTGGATGTGACGAAGGATCGATATTTTGTCAGTGCTATTCATTTGGCTTTATTAGATTCCATTCTTTCTAAGAATATACCTATGTTGGAATTGTTTTTAGAGCATGATGAATTTCCACTCTCAATTTTGGTTTTGAAAAGACTGAAAGAAATTTCCTCATCTCTTGATGTGTCTAAGGATGTTTCATCTCAGTGGGATTTGATTCTTCGTCTTTATGAAAAGAAGGCCACGAAATTAGTTGAAAAGTTGAAGCCAGTCGATGCGCTCTATCCAGATATATTCAGTTATTTTGCTGAAAAATGGGTTTTTCAATCCACGGCAAATTCTTCCGTCGAAGTGGATGTTTTTTTAAAAAGCATGCTTCAATCTTTGGACAAAAGTTCTTTGCAGAATTCCGAGGTGCAAAAATATCTTTTGAAAGCCTTGCATCGTTTGTTTCTGGTCTCTTCAAAATATTCTGTCAACGCAGAAGTTTTTGAAAGATTGCAAAAGATTTTTCGTTCGATTCATGGCTCTGTCGAACTTCAGAAGTCTCGCTCTTTGGGACGTCATCCCGTGGGAATGGAAATGTTTTTGAGTGCAGAAGCTAGCGATAAATTGGGTTATTTAACGATCGAATTTTTTTGGGATCAGTTGTCGAAAGGTTACTTAGCTTCAGCGATCAAAGATGTCGAATTGTCGAAGCAGTGGATGGAAGGATTTCGATGGATTGCTTTGTATGAAGCGCAAGGTTTAAAAATGAGGGATGATTTTTTACTTATGGGAAGTGAATACATTCAAAAGATGCTTGCCAGACCATGTGTAGAATGGTTACTACCACGGCTTCGATAATATTTTCAGCAGAAAGGTCATGGGATGATTTTGTCACTCCGAAGGATTCGGAAAATGATTATAGTTGTTGTCGTTTTTTTTGTGGCGCCTGTTTTTTCTGCTCATATTTCTTGCCAGAATCTTTTTGTCAGTGATCCCATCAAGCATCTTTCCCAGCAGTCCATGCTTCGTTATCAAAAACACATCTTAGGATCATCCCTGTATGAGCCTTTAACGTTGAATCAAGCAAAGTATCTTGAAAAGATGTTAGACTTTTCATCATCATCAGAATCGACGGATAACCAACTGCTTCGAATGCGAGAGTGGGAAGATTTGTACATTTCGGAAAGGCATGCTGAGGACGCCTTAGGTCTCTTGTATGATCCCTACTGGAGGCGTGTCAGGGATATTGTTTTTCTGAAGTGGGCGAGTGAGGGAATGGGAGAAGAAATCTTAAAGTTTTTTGAAGTGATACCTCCAAGTTTGAATCAAATTTATTTGGTCAGAAAAAATATGGGTTTCAAGGGGCCCTCTTCTGCAGAAGTGGGTGGAAAATCAAAATGGCTTCAAAGAGAAGCTCTTCGAACATGGCTTTTGGAAACAGAAATGTTTGTGCGTTTGGATTTAGAATATCAATTGATGGATGAAGGAGCTTCTCACCCAGAGTGGCCGCAATTTATTTCTTATTTGGTAGAGCATATTCGAATGAAAGATATTGATACGTCAGATTGTCAGTCGATGTTGAAGAAATTGACGATGCGATTGCGTCCTATTCAGTATCAATTGCCTGAGGTGAGGTCTGCATTGATCGAAGGGATGTTTGATATTTTTCAACTTTTAGAAAGGAAGGATTTAAAAAAGATGGAACGTCTTTCTTTAGAAAAATTTCTTTCTGATTGGATTTCCTCATTGCCTGCGGGATCATTGCAAATGACAATTTCTCCTCTGGAAATTCTTAAAAAATCCGCTAATTTGGATCAAGATTTGATGAGTCGAATAGAAAAATTACAAACATGGAATTTTCAGGATAAGAAAAAATAATTGAATAAAAAATCAATGAAAGCCTTGAAAATAAAGGGTTTCCTGCTTTTTCTCCAGCGAGACCCGTGACGGCGCAGCGTTTAATTAACACAAAATAAACATAAATTAAATTTACTCCAAGTCACAGAATGATGAAACTGAGAACGATGGAAAAAAGTGCATTAACAACGGAGATATCAGTGAAAGTCCTTGTGATTGAAGATGAACAAGAAATTCGTGAATTCTTGGTCGGTCAGTTTATCGAGCAGGGCCTGGAAGCGATGGGGCTTGAAAGCGGTGATGGAATTATTTCCAAGCTGGAGGCTTTTAATCCTAATGTCATTTTATTGGATCAGATGATGCCCGGAAAATCGGGTGCAGATGTGATTCGAGAGATTCGATCCAGTGCAAGGTTCAGCGAAATCCCGATTATGATGGTGACTGGTTTAGATGGCGAATCTGAAAAAGTCAGGGCCCTTGAAATGGGTGCTGATGATTATGTCACGAAACCATTTTCAGCACGTGAAGTGATGGCTCGAGCGAATGCTTTAGTTCGCAGATCATCAGGAAGTCATAAGCAACAACAAAAAAATATTTCGATCAAAGATCTTAGTATTGATTTTTCAGCCCACAAAGTTTTACTGCGTGGTCAGGAAGTTCCTTTAACTTTGACCGAGTTCAAAATTTTGGGAGAGCTTCTTCGCCAATCAGGTCAAGTTTTGACTCGCGATCGTTTGCGTGAAAAAGCTCTTGGGAATTTGAATGTCACAGATCGTACCATCGACGTGCACATGGCATCTTTGCGCAAGAAATTGGAAGAGATGGGAGATGCCATCGAAACAGTTCGCGGTGTTGGTTACCGCATGGCGATTTAAATTTTTATTTATTTTCAAATGATTCCGACTCAAATCTATTGTCGGTTTCCGTTTTGGAAGTGAATCCTTCGGCGATCACTTCCAAAAAAGAAAAGTCTTTGCTTACAAATTGAAATGAGATCTTTCTTTTTGGAACATTTTCTTTGGTTGCCAAGTAAAGGCCCAGAATTGTTCTTTGTCTTGAAAAATTGTATAAAATTTTTACACATAAAAGTTCAGTGATTTCATTAGGTTAAGAAAAGTGTCTTGTTTTGATTAAGGCGCGCTTGTCGAAACAGGCTTTTATGAAGAATTCTTGTCTCGGTCTGAGACAGTGAAATAAATTGGAAAATCAATGATTTAGGTAAGTGCATCACATTGGAACACACCTTGAAAGGTTATTCTTGCAGAAGAACTTTTTGAACACGAGGTGGACAGTGTTGATGCGATCTCATTCTTTCAGAACCTATCAATGGGTGATGGCTGTGGCTTTAAGTTTTGGGCTTTTAGTGACTTTGGCGAATTGTGCTCCAAAGCCACCGGCGGCTCAGGACAGTTGTGGATTTTCACAGAATGTCTATGGTCAACGTCAGTCGTGGAAGGGTGCTCTTCCTATCGTCATTAATGCTCATAGCAGTGTGCCTGCGAAGTATATTCCAGCACTTCAGGCGGCCATTGCGACATGGAATAGGACTGCGGGGAAAGAGATTCTGCGTTTTGGAAGCAGCAATGTAGCCGGGGCCTTGGCTCCGACTGCAGATCGCAACAATATGGTGTATTGGTTCACAAACTCTTGGGATCGACCAGGAATTGGCGAACAGGCTCGCACCAACTTATATACCGTCGGGGCTGATATTCGCGAGGCTGATATTCGCATCAATGCCCAAGAATTTGCCTACTTCTGGCGGGGGCAAGAGTCCTCAGTCGGTGAAGTTGTTGAAATCGAAACTATTTTTGAACATGAATTGGGCCATGTTTTGGGCTTAGCCCATGCTCCTGCACGCTCCAGCGTCATGTATTCGGGCCTGGCGTATGGTCAAACCCGCATTGAACCAACAGCCGCAGATAAGACGAACTTGGCCTGTGAATACTAAGAAAGAGTACTTGCACTAATGAGCGCGTAAAAAATTTATATGTAAGTTTTTTTAAGTTGAGAAATAAAAATGACCCTGACTAGACTCGATCCTTGGCGGTCGAAGGAGAAAATATGAAAACAAGCACGTCTACACAACCAACAGCAGCGGCAGTGAAGTCTGTTCCATCTATGCTTTCTTCGACCCAATACCATGAACTTTCTGAAATTCCTTTGATCGAAAAAGATCTTTTTACAGAGCTTCATGAAAATATTCAAAAATTAGAAGATGTTTCTTCGCGCCTACTTTTTGTCGCACGCGAAGTTCGTAGCTTGATGAAAATCTCGAATTAAGACGGACTGAAATCCTATTTTTATTTTGTCTCGGATGAAGACACTTTTTTCTTATCATGAGATCAGGTCGGCTGGGCGCTGGTCTTCGTTTTCTTCCTGCGATGTTCCTTGAAAAAGCCTTTAGAACCTAGACTCTTGTGCCGATAAAGTCCCTATGAGGACGGTGAAACCACGAAACTCAGTTCAAAGTTTGATGAGCGGCTTTTCTATTATTGAAGCCCTTGTTGCTTCCGTGATTGTGATGGGTGCTTTTCTTGGCTTGGCCTCGGCGATGATTCAAACGCAACAGCTTGGCCCAAAATCAAAAATATTAAATACAATGCTGCATTTAGAGTCTGAAATTGCTTCACAGCTTCAAAATCCTGATGCCTTTGTGGCGGTCCATAG
>JACCDG011736730.1_pt1 | contig 16407 bp, 13 predicted proteins | sample 7442471 | NCBI WGS metagenome assembly JACCDG01 (sample SAMN15323444, study PRJNA562643) | freshwater metagenome | isolation source: river surface water | place: USA:Blue River Watershed | collected 2017-08-17 | reverse complement strand
TTAACGGTGTAGCCTTTGATGGTTCTGGAAACATTACCGTAACTGCTGCTGCAGGAACACTTTCAGGTGCTACCTTAAACAGTAGTGTTACTGGATCTTCACTAACAACAGTAGGGACACTTACGGGAGGTGCAACTGGTACTGGGTTTACTCTCAATTTTGGAACATCGACTCTTTCAGGAAATATTGGAACAGGAAATATTTCTGGAATTGATGTTTCAGATGATATTAATCTAACTGCTGGAGATGGAACTATTCTCACAGGAGATGATGTTGCAGTTGATCTCAAAACTGTTGGTGAAAATGGAGTAGGATCAACAGCATCAGTATCGGGTCTCGAATTTGAATCTGGTCAGCTCACTTTATTACAAGGCTGTGCTGACAATGAAATCTTAAAATGGGATGAAACAGATGATGACTGGAATTGTGAATCAGATAATGCTGGTGGCGGATTAGCTGATGCTGATTATGGTGATATTACGGTGTCTGTTTCTGGTACAGCACTTACTATTGATGCTGATGCTGTGGCTTTGGGTACTGATACTACAGGAGACTATGTATCAGGAGCAACATCAAACGCTGGGTTAACAATGACAGGAACAGAGGGTGGTACACTTGGTATTGCATTAACATCCTCAGGTACAACAGGTTCAACATCATCAAACTCAGGACTCGAAGTCGGTTCTGCTGGACTAACGCTATTAAAAGGATGTACTGATAATTATATTTTGAAATATACAGATGCAGGAGGATGGGCATGTTCAACAGATGCAACAGGAGGAGGTGGACTATCAGATGCAGATTATGGTGATATTACGGTCTCAGGATCATCTACAGTATTTACTGTTGATGCAGATACTATTACCGCATCAAAAATAGCTGATGATGTCATTGACTTTGCAGATATTGCAGATTCAATGACATTAGATGCGAATATGACCATAGCTCAAGGATCAAATACATGGTCACAAACATTTACAGGAACAACAACAGATGGGTATACGTATACAGCCAGTTCATTAACAACAGGAACTGCTCAAGAAATAGTATTAGGATCTAATCTAACTACAGGTGGAGGACTTGTAATTACTGGTGCATCATATGTACACACAGGTGCAGAAACAGGTAATGTCAGCACAATTTCATTTACTGATGCATCTACAAACACATCAGGTAACTCAGTTACTACAGGTCTATCAATTGCTTCTACAGTAAATACGACAGGTGCAGGAACAAAAGAAATAGAGGGTATTAATATTGCAGCGCCAACATTAACAAACTGTGCTTCAGGTGCTTGTACTTGGGATGGTATTGAGATAAATACACAATCAACTGGCGCGTCATCTACAATAACTCAAAATGGTATGAATATTGTTGCGGCAGGTATAGCATCAGGTACACTCAATGGTATTAATATTGGATCTATTACTGCAGGAGCAGGATCTGAAAATGGATTAGTTATTGGTTCTGGTTGGGATAATGATATTGTATTTATTGATACAACACCAACGATGTCTATCGCTGATAATGGAACATTAGTATTAGCAGATGGATCATCAACAACAAATGATATTTTTCAAGTAGGAACAGCAACCAGTCGTGGTAATGCGCTTATTTATGGAGATTTAATATTAAAAGGAGGAGATATTGCTCGTAGTTTAACAGGAGTTATTGATGTTTTTGTGTATGATACAGCAGGAGACGTAGATTCAGGAGAGTGGAGAAATTCACCTGAGTATTTGCAACGATCATGGGCATTAGAAACAAAAGACGATGGAGCAGGTGATAGTTGTAGTTTAGCTACAGATGATCGTTGTGGTAATTCAATGTTTCCAAGAAAAGCTATTATTGTAACCACGGCCAGTGCTTTGTATATCTTTGATGGTGCAGATAATTCTCTATGGATGAAATTTACTCAATCTGGTACCTATGCATTAGGTGCTGATACTAATAACAATCCATCAGGAGTAACTGCTCAAAACGGAGTAGTTATCGTAGGTACTAATGGATCATCTGCTACAGGTATGTATGCTTTTGATTTCAAACAAGATACCATGTATCGATATAATACTACCAACCGTACGCAGGCTGATGTAAACATTGCGAACCGTAACAGTACTGCAACATATTCAGCAAATGCAGAAACAGGGTTTGCTATTATTGATAATATTGTTAACGATGTTTCTGTAAATATACAAACAGCATCAATGGAAAACAGAGCCAATACACTGATTATGCCTATTGATTCACAAGCGGGACCATTAAAGGGTATTACACTAATCGCTGCAGCAACAGATTCTGGAGTTTCTGTAATTAATATGGGAGCTAGAAAAGTAATTAGTTATTCTGATGCTACAGGAAATGATTATAATCAGGTACATATTACAAAACGAGGTCGTATGTATGCAACTAATGAAGCTTTAGGACAATTAGAAGAATGGAAAACAGTTGATACGAACATTACAACACAGGTAAACGGTACTCCAGCCAGAGTTTATAATCAACTCCTTGCAGGAACGACACCTATTACATTGGCTGGGGCAGCGCCAGTAATATCTACCTCGCCCAGTGCTCTCGCAGTTATTGAACGAGGTTCTAGTGCACGAGAATCAGCAGCAGCTGGATTAGTTGATTCAGGAGATATTGTTTTTGTTGGAACCAGTCAAGGGCTCGCAGAAGTTCATACAGGATCAGGAAGTGCAGTTCCTGCTTGGACAAAAATTACTACCAAAGACAGCGCTACACCATATATGATAGGATCAGTTCGGTCAGTGCATTTATTTGATGATGCAGCTGGCTCTACGAGCACCAACAGTGCAGTAGGAACAACAGGAACAACGAGAAATCCATTAGATACCGCAGGGGCAACATCTCCAACATTCGGAGGAAACGGTATTCGTGGGGGTTCTGTAAACTTTAACAATAACTCATATTTATGTTCGGATGCTAACGCTGATGGTACATGTGATTATGATGCAGATACTGCAGTAAGTACAACATCATTTACTGTATCAACATGGTTTAAACACTCAATAACAGCAGCAGCGGATGTAATATTTGAACGATGTTATACTCCTGCTACACCAACAGCAGCTACAGGATGTATCTATGCAGGTATGAATACAACAGGAAATATTGTATTTGGTATTGATGATGATAACGTTTTTACAACTGTAGGGACAGTGTCAATGGATGATGCGATAACTTCTGCAGGTACATGGAACGATGGTCAGTGGCATCATCTCGTAGTAACAAATACAGATACAGATATTTGTATGTATATCGATGGACGGCAGGCAGTTGCCTGTGATGCGTCACTTGCCGCAGCGTTAACATTGGATGGTTCTCAGGTACTAACTGTAGGAGGACGATGTACGGGAGCAAACTGTACTACAGGAGACAGTTATTGGGATGGAGAATTAGATGAGTTTGTATGGAGTGCAGGAACAACAACTACATCAGGATTAACTTCTATAGGTGCAAACAAACTATATTTAGATGGTCGTACGCATCTCATCAGGCCACAGGCTACGGTGAGCGCAGCAACAACATTTAGTTCTACAACAATCGGAGATTCTGGTGAGTCATATACTCCGAATGCCTTTGTGGGATTGGTCGTAGAACTGACTGGTGGTACAGGTTCAGGGCAAACGAGAAAAATTATTTCAAACACGGCTACAACATTTACCGTATATCCTGCGTGGACAACAACACCGGATACTAGTACTGATTATCGTGTTGCCCCTTCAAAACTATACGGAACAACAAACAGTGTAACCTCAATCGCTGTTGATTCTCCAACACAAATAAACAAGGTTCGTAGTATTTATGTTGGAACCAGTGATAGTGCAGATGGAGGAGGAGTTTCTGTATTTAGTAATGCAGGAGCAGGAGGCTTGAAAACAGATGTTTACAATAGCGATTCAGGAGTAGAAAATGATGATTTTGGTACTGCATGGAGTGGTACTGGATCAGATAATATAGCTGCAATTGCATCATATACTGATACAATTGTTTTCGGTACAGGAACAGGAATACGAGCACAGAGAAAAGATCTCAGTCTCAAACAAATGCAAGCAGAAACATTACTCGCATTTGATGATATTCGTTCCAGTTTAGTTGCTAGTGGATTATTTGGAGCTACTCAGGATGTACTAGGTCTCGGTCAAGGAGCCGATTTGGCAGAATATTATTATTCAAATACACCACTGGAAGCAGGTGATGTAGTAGCAATACAACCAAACCAGCCTGCAGGTATTGATCGGTCAACTGCTCGATATCAAAAAAATCTATTAGGAATAGTATCAACAAAACCAGGATTAATTCTAGGACCTATTGCAGAAAATGCATATCCAATAGCATTAGGTGGTCGTATTCCAGTTAAAATAACTGATGAAAATGGACCAGTTCATGTAGGAGATAAACTAACGTCATCGTCTCGTCCAGGATATGCAATGAAAGCAACATCGGCTGGACCAGTACTTGGAAAAGTTATCAATGAACCAGAAGAAATGACATCATGTACCACATCATTACCAGATATCATTACAGCAGTCGGTATCGGACCAGGGGTAATTGCACCAAGTGAAACAGCAACAGATACAGAATCAGTTACACCATCAACGAACTCAGAATCTTATTCTGGACCATCTGGAGAAAAATGTGGTTACGCTATGCTATTCGTAGAATTAGGTGATTCATTGGGTTCTGATGTTGAAACACTTGCTCATGAGTTTAGTCAAGCAAATGGACTAATAGCAACAACAACCCAGGAGTCAATCATGACATTCTTGCGTTCAGTAAAAGAATCAACATCAAGTGAATCATTATCGAGTATATTCACTGAAAGAATTGCTGCAGGTGTAGAATTGCTCACACCGTCAGTAATTACTGATACCGTTACAACAACTACGATTACGTTACGTAATACGGGTGGTGCAATGTTTGAAATGTCAGCAGAGAGTATGTCATCACTGGCAACAGCAATTTCAAATTCAGAAACACGCAGTACAGAAATGGATGAGCAACTATCATCTCAAATAGCAACACTCGAAACAAAGATGAATAACGGATTATTTGTCGTAGATGGAGGTGTTACTATTGATAATTTAACAGTAACAGGTGATGCAACATTTGCAGGCGAATCACGATTCAACGGATTATCATTCTTTGATAGTGGGGTAACCTTTGCACAAAATGTAACCTTTACAGGAGCAACAGAGTTTACTGTTCCTCCATTGTTTAATACTGATACTGCAGGATTTGCAGTGATCAAGGAAGGTGTACGAAAAGTAGAAGTAGTATTTGATGCTCAGTATATTGCAACACCAGTGGTGAATGTATCAATTTCGTTTGAAGATGACGAAATTGATGAAACAGCTGCAGATGAATTATTTACAGCAGGAATCCAAAGTATTGTGATGAACAAATCTGCAAGTGGATTCACTATCCTATTGAATAAAAATGCACCACGCGATATTAGGTTCTCTTGGTCAGTGTTATCAGTAAAAAATGTAAAGATATTTGAAAGTCTAGTACCAGGGCTCATTATTGAAACCGATGATCCGGTCGTAGATAACCCATCAGATGACACAGTGGGGGATATCCCAACAGATGACCCTGTTGTCGATACTCCAACAGATGATATTACAGGAGATACTCCAACAGGTGACCCTGTCATTGATACTCCAACAGATGATCCAGTTGTTGAAATACCAACAGATGATTCTGGTGATTCAGGATCAATTGATACTGGAACAGATTCATTAACAGGAGATTCAGGAAGTATTGATTCAACTACAGGAGACACAGGAACTATTTAATCATAAAAAACTATTTTGTGTACTTGCACAAAATAGTTTTTTTGTTTATTATAGATTGTACTGAATAAGGTAGCTTATTCTCAATTTATTAGTTACTCTATAACCTTATCGAAATTATTTCGAACTATTTCTATGTTTAAAGAAAAAATATCAAAATTACCCAAAGTGTTAAAATATTTAATGCCTATTACTACTATTATAGCACTTGGATTTGCTGGGTTTATGTATTTCCAAATAGTTGAATTAAAAAAGAGTCCACAAACAGCATTAGCTAAAGAAACAAAAGATTTAGTAGCAAAAGTTTCAAAACTCGTAGTATTACCAGTTGATGAGCAACCAACCATTGCTACTGTTTCAGATCCTGTAGCACTCAAAGATCAACCATTCTTTGTTAATGCTCAAAAAGGAGACAAGGTATTAATCTATACTAATTCTAAAAAAGCATTTCTCTATAGTGTAACACTCAATAAAATGCTCGATGTTGCACCTCTTAACATTGGAGGAACTACAGCACCAGCTAATTAGTTTGTTTTTATTTAAAAAACAGCTATAATCTTAGGGTGAATCAACAAAAACAACAATTAGAAAACATATCCCTCAAGCAGGCATTTGTGAGTATGATGTTGTTTTTTGTTATATTAATATGCGCACATCAAGTAAGAGCAAATCTCACGAGTACTAGTTTTCAAATAGAAAATCCTGTAATGATTTTACAAGGTGGAGAATCTACATCAGCTAGTTTCCAATATTTTTCAGGAACAGGAGAATTTACCATAGGTGAATCAGATAGTTCCAGTTTTATTAATCGGACAGGATTTTTATATTTTCCCATAGCTACATCACCTATTGTTTCTGCTACACCAGGAAACGGTCAGGTTATACTTTCATGGACTGCAGCTACAGGAGTATTTGCAAATATTACTTCATATGAAATAGGAATCAGTACATCATCATCAGGACCCTTCACCTATACATCAGTAGGTAATGTACTCACTACTACACAAACCAGTCTCACTAATGGAATAACATATTATTTTAAAATAAAAACATATGCATCAGGTATTGTCGTGAGTGAATCGAGTACTGTTTCAGCATTACCAGTTGCACCTATTGGAGGAGGTGGAGGAGGTGGAGGAGGTGGCACCAGTTCATCAGCTGGAACAGGATTAGGAGGTGTTAATTTTTCTGGAAGAGCCTATCCTAATCAAACAGTAGTTTTACTCAAAGATGCACAAGTAATCTCAAACACCCTTGCAGGACCAGATGCTAATTTTTCTATTTCTGTTTCAAACCTATCAAATGGAAACTATATATTTAGTATGTATTCACAAGATAGTTCAGGTAATAGATCGTCATTACTAACATTTCCTATATTAGTAACACAGGGAGTATCTTCGAATATTGGTGGTATTTTTATTGCACCAACGATTAACGTTGATAAGTCTCAAGTTAAACAAGGAGAAAATATTGCTATTTTTGGACAATCAGTTCCCAATGCCGAGGTAACTATTTCCGTTCACTCAGAACGAGAGATATTTAATAAAACAACCAGTGATAAAAACGGTGCATTTCTCTATAATTTTGATACCTCAATTATTGAAAAAGGAAATCATGTTACTAAATCAAAAACAGCAAAAGATGGACAAATCAGTCCATTTGGAAAATCAGTTGATTTTATTGTTGGAGATACGACAATATTGACTAATAAACCAATCACTAAATGTCCAGTCAAGGGAGATCTTAATGGTGATTGTCGTGTAAACTTGATAGATTATTCTATGACAGCATATTGGTATAAACGATCATTAAACACGCCTGCTTCATTATTTGAATTAAGTTTATTAAATGCAGATGGAAAAATAAATCTCGTAGATTTTAGTATTTTAGCCTATTATTGGACAGGGTAATACAATCATATGAAAAAAATTATTAACTCAATATTTTATACTTTAGTTATTATTGGGAGTATAACTGCTCACCAGGTTTTTTCCGCGGGTATTATAGTAGAACCATCACTCATTAAACCAGAATATGATCAATCAGCTCGTATTGATGTATATGTTGATACGCAAAATGAACTCATTAACACAATCAGTGGCTCTATTAGAGTAGACACATCATCAACCATTACTCAGGTAATGACAGGGAATTCTCTCATTTCATTATGGATGGACACTCCGACAATTAATGAAACAAAACAGTCGGTAAGTTTTTCAGGAATTACTCCAGGAGGTATTACTACAGATCATGGATATTTATTTTCTCTCATTATTACTTCTAATAATCCAACTGTTACGGTACAATCTTTTGATAGTTATTTATTAAAACATGATGGACAGGGAACAGTATTTCCAAGTACTGAAAGTATCATTTCTGTACCTATTGTTACTCGATTAGAAAATCCGAGCGTTGATACTATTGCACCTGCGCGTTTTAAAATAATTCGCACACATAACAAAGCAATTTTTGACGATAATAAATTTATTGTTTTTGCAACTACAGATAAAGCATCAGGAATTGATCAATATCGCATCTGTGAATGGTTTACGTGTAATTATGGTGATAGTCCATATGAATTAAAAAACCAATCACTATGGTATGTAATCAGTGTACATGCTTATGATCATAAACATAATGTGACAACAGCATATCTCGTATCGTTCTACGTGATTATAATCTTTGCAATTATATTTTTATTTAGTATACTAGGGATACTTTATGTTCTCTTTATTCGTAAAAAATAATATATATAAAAAACGATTAATTATATTACTTGCTAGTTTTAGTATTATTTTTGTATTACCTAATACAAGCCACGCTGCAACATTAACAGTGGGTCCATCATCAGGAACCTATGCAGTAGGTAAAACTTTTTCAGTTTCTTTTTATAATAATAGTATCAATCAATCAACTAATGCAGTTTCTGGTGCGTTTACGTATTCTCCTGCAACATTAGAAATAACAGGGTCTTCTAAATCAGGGAGTATTATTAATCTCTGGACACAGGAGCCTAGTTATTCTAACAGTTCAGGAACAGGATTATTCGAGGGAATTATCCTCAATCCAGGATTTACTGGTACTAATGGTAAAATAGTAACCTATACATTTAGAGTAAAATCAGCAGGTACAGGTTTTATTAAAATAGGTTCATCATCAATATTAGCTAATGATGGAAATGGAACTAATATTCTCACAGGTTCTAGTGGTGCAACGTTTACGTTTATATCAGCAGTAAAAGAACCTGTTCCAGTAGTATCTCCAATTAGTGAAACTATAAAACCAATAACAATTCCTACCGTACCCACAGTACATAATAATGGTGTTTTAATTATCCAAGAACTTGAAAATATTCCACAAAATTCATTTAAACAATTTAAAATAGCAGTAATTAATACTCCAGAAATAATTAAAAAATATGAAATACGTATTGATCAGCAAGACCCAGTCATATGGGAAGACTCTAAAGGTGATGGTATATATACAGCGCCATTATTAAAAACAGGCAAACACACGCTATTAGTAAAAGCATTAGATACGCTCTCTACATATAACGGATACATAGATTTTTCAATTATTAAATTATCCTCACCAGTATTATTTTCTTATACAAAACAGACTAACTTAACACAGCAACCTATTGTTATTTATGGTAATACAACAGAAGGTACAGTAGATGTAGCAGTTACTGCAATATTTAACTATGCAGATAATCAAGTCTATTCAGAAACAGTAAATCCAGATATTAATGGTAACTTTATTTTTATTATTGATAAAAAGCTCATACCAGGTAATTATACCATGACAGTGTATTCAAGTAATACCCAAGGATTAATGAGTGAACCTACTGTACCGGTAACTATTCGAGTACATAGATATCCATTCTTGGATCTTGGATTTATAACGATACCTATTATTGTTGTATTTGCCATTTGTTTCATGTTACTAACAATGTCTACAATATTAATTATTTATTTCTATATCAGATTAAAAAGAGCAAAACTATCTCGTACTAAACGGTTAGCTAATTTAGTCAAAGATATTAATCTTTAAGAAAAAAATTACTAGACAAAAAAATACTCTCTGAGTATTTTTTTGTCTAGTAATTTTTGTATAAATCTATACACTATGTAGATGGATATTATTTTTTACAAGGGAATTCTCATTGGCATATTGATTGGCTTTCCATCAGGACCTGTGGGATTTATCACACTGCGTCGTGCATATTTTTTTGGCTTTGCCAGTATGATGTATTCTGTATTGGGTGCGATTTTAACCGATGCATTTTATGGTGTCGTTATTGGATTTAATTTACAAGTCATTGCAAATTTCCTCAAACATATTGCTGTGTACACAGAATTCATCGCAGGATTTGCATTGATTGGGATTTGGTACAGTGCATCTCGTGAAAAACTTGATTTTAATAATGCTGATAAAAAAACGCATCCATTTGCAGAGTTCACATCAATTGCAGTATTAAATGCTTTTAATCCGGCACTGATTTTTACATTTACTGCATTATTCACGATGATCGGTATGGCTGATTCTGTCGGACATCCACGCGAGGTTGTTACCTTTCTATTTGGTATTGCAGTAGGGAGTATGGCTTTTTGGTATGGTATTTATAAATGTATTACGTATTTTAAAAACAAAAAACAGGATATTCATATCCAAACAGCCTATCTCTACAGCGGACGCATGCTCGGTAGTGTCGGGATTATCCTCATCGTTTTAGGTATTATTCATCTTGTTTTTTAAAATTTATTTTAAATAAGTACTGTTGACTTTACTCGTAACTTTTGCTATAGTACCACACGGTGCAGGTCATGTTCGAACATGACTCTAACCCCTTGAACTAAATCCAACTGTTTATATAAACTCAGTATTTATTACCGGATTTATATACATAGTTGAGATATTTATTCACTGATTATTAATTAGAATACTGTTACATATTATGGCTAAAACATCCATGATTGCTCGTAATAACAAGCGTAAAATGCTCATTGAGAAATACGCAGTTAAACGTGCAGCAATGAAAGCAGCAGGTGACTGGGAAGGCCTCCAATCTCTCCCTAAAAACTCATCTCCTGTTCGTTACGGAAACCGTTGTCAAATTACAGGTCGACCAAAAGGATATCTACGAGATTTTGGACTCTCTCGTATTACATTCCGCGAATTAGCAAACCAAGGTAAAATCCCAGGAGTACGCAAGTCTTCTTGGTAATAATAATTATATGTATCCAATTGCTAACATGCTCAACATGATTTTTACAGCAGGAAAAGCAGGACGTGAAGTCGTTACTGTTCCATTTTCTCAAGTAAAATCAAACATCGCAAAAGTCCTCTTTGATAATGGTTACATTGCAGGGTATACGAAAAAAACCAGAAATGCTGGTGATATTTTAGAAATCGTATTGCTCTACACTGCTCCAAAAACACTTGGAAAAGCATTTCCTCGTATTTCAGAAATCAAGTTAGTATCTAAACCTTCTCGTCGTATGTATGCAGGAGTTCGTGATATTCGTCCAATCAAACAAGGTCGTGGTTTAATAATCCTCTCAACACCAAAAGGAGTAATCTCAGGTGACACTGCTATCGCTGAACGCGTAGGAGGTGAAGTCATTTGCGAGCTCTGGTAATATTTATGTCAAGAATTGCAAAATATCCTATTGCTATCCCTGCAGGTGTAACCGTAACTATCGATGGTGTTAATTTCACAGCAACAGGACCGAAAGGAACTCTAACTCGTGCATTACATCCATCAGTTACTGTTAATCAGGCAGATGGTAGTATCAATCTCACTATTTCTAAAACTGATGTGTTTACTCGATCAATCTGGGGGACAACTGCTGCTCATGTGAAAAACATGATCAACGGAGTTTCTACAGGATTCTCTAAAAAACTCATCCTCGAAGGAGTAGGATTTAAATCAGCTGTAAACGGATCAATGCTCGATTTAGCACTTGGTTTTTCACATCCTGTGAATATTGAAATCCCTACAGGATTAACCGTAACAGCAGAAAAAAATGTTATCTCTATTTCAGGGATTAACATTGAACAGGTCGGACAATTTTCAGCTTATGTGCGTTCACTCAAAAAACCAGAACCTTACAAAGGTAAAGGTTTCCATTATGATGATGAGGTAGTACGCCGTAAGGCTGGTAAAAAATCAGCATAATACTCCATTATTTATATGTCATATATTAAACCAATACCATCTCGTATTCGTCGACACAAAAAAATACGTTCTCGAGTTTCAGGGAGTACTATGCGCCCACGATTGTCTGTATTTCGTTCTAATGAATGCATCTATGCACAAATCATCAACGATGAAACACATGCAACCATTGCATCTGCAAATGATTTAAAAATCACCAAAGGCACCAAGGTAGAACGCGCAGAAACTGTAGGGAAAACCCTCGCAGAGCAAGCACAAAAAAATGGTATCACCACAGTCGTATTTGATCGTGGAGGATTTCGTTATACAGGTCGAATCAAAGCATTAGCAGACAGTGCTCGCGCGGCGGGACTTATTTTCTAATTTTATGTCAGAACAAACAACAACAACCAGTACCGCTCCACGCAGTACATATAACCGTGGACCTCGACCAGCAGGTGGATCAGCTCCTCGCGGAGCTCGTCCAGCAGGTGGAGCTCGTCGCCCAGGGGACAAAAATTCATCAGGACCTCGTGGACGTGGAGGATTTGAACGACCAAAACCAGAATTCGATCAAAAAACCCTCAGTGTTCGTCGTGTAACTCGTGTAGTTTCAGGAGGACGCCGATTCTCATTCTCAGTAGTAGTAGCCATCGGAGATAAAAAAGGTGGTGTAGGACTCGGAGTAGGTAAAGCCGGAGATACAGCACAAGCTGTAAACAAAGCGATCGCTGTAGCTAAAAAATCTATGATTCGCGTTCGATTAACGAAAAACAATTCTATCGAACATGATATCACTGCAAAATCAAGTTCAGCAAAAGTATTCCTCATGCCAAACAGTGGACGAGGAGTAGTAGTAGGGTCTTCTATGCGCTCTATTATTGAATTAGCTGGAATCCATGATGTAACAGGTCGAGTACTTGCAGGTACAAAAAACAAACTTAACATTGCAGCAGCAACTATCAAGGCTCTCTCTATTTTTGCCATTCCTAAAAATGCAAAAAAACCAGAACCAGTAGCAGTTCCTGAAGCAGAATAATTTTATGCAATTACACCAATTACAACGCGATACTCCTAACAAAAAACATGTCCAAGTAGGACGTGGAGGAACTCGTGGAAAAACATCAGGACGAGGAACAAAAGGTCAAAACGCCCGAGCAGGTCACCGTAAACGACCAGAAATCCGCGACATGATCAAGAAAATTCCGAAACTTCGTGGACATGGTAAAAACCGAGGAAAAAGTAACTACTTGAAACCTTTGGTATTACCGGTAAACCTTGCAACACTACAGGCAACATTTAAAGCAGGAGACACTGTAAATCCAGTAACATTAATGCAAATGGGAATTCTCTCTAAAACGAGATTAGGATCATCAAGTGTTAAAATACTTGGAACAGGAACACTCTCTATAGCGTTAACTGTAGAACATTGTACAGTATCAGCATCTGCAAAATCTCAAATCGAGGCAGCAGGAGGTACTATTAAGGAGTAAACCATTATATGGTATAATAAAAACCAGTATAGCAATATACTGGTTTTTATGGTATATAGTACTACATATGTTTCAATCATTTTTCCGTAAAATAAAACTCATTCTTTCTGATCGTGGTCTTGTTACTAAACTATTGTTTGTATTATTGATGTTTATCGTAATGCGATTATTAACAACAATTCCATTACCAGGTGTAGATTCTGTTGCATTGACTAAATTCCTCGGGAACAATCAACTTTTTGCCTTCCTTAATATCTTTTCAGGAGGAGGTTTATCGATGATGTCTATCGTAGCATTGGGAGTTGGTCCATACATTACCTCATCTATTATTCTCCAATTACTCACGGTGGTAGTTCCTCGATTAAAAGAACTCTATCATGAATCAGGAGAAATCGGACGTCAAAAATTCACACAATATTCACGATATCTCACAGTAGTATTTGCATTTATCCAGGGCTTTGGAATTATTTCAATTCTTCGTTCACAGAATATCTTTGTTGATACATCGACTATCGTATTAATCCAAAACATTGTTGTATTAATGGGGGGAGCATTCCTCACATTATGGGTTGCTGATTTAATTTCAGAATTCGGTATTGGTAATGGTGCATCAATGGTTATTTTCCTCGGTATCGTTGCTAATATTCCAGGACATATTTCTCGTTCATTATTCAGTTACGAACCATCACAAATGTTGATGTATGCTATGGTTGTACTGGTTATTATTATCGCAATATGGTTTACTGTATCGATTAACGAAGCAGAACGTCGTGTACCAGTAACCTATACAAAACAATCTCGTAACGGTGTTACTACAGGAGGAGCAGATACACATGTTCCATTAAAACTTACCCTTGCTGGGGTAATGCCAATTATCTTTGCAGGATCATTGCTGACATTACCACAGATTATTGCTCAGCTTACATCATTATCTGGTAGTACGTTATTACAATCAATTAGTTCAGCATTAACGAGATTCCAAAATAATCAATTAGCGTATGGTATTGTGTATTTCGTATTAGTATTCTTGTTTACGTATTTCTACACTGCAGTAACATTCGATACGACAGCAACAGCAGACCGATTACAAAAGGGTGGAGCATTCATTCCTAATGTTCGACCAGGAGCACCAACAGCAGAATTTTTAGGAGTAGTATTATCACGCATTACATTATACGGAGGATTCTTCTTGGCAACGATTGCAGTATTACCACTGATATTACAAAATATCACAGGGAATACGACATTCGCTATCGGAGGAACATCAATATTAATTGCCGTATCAGTAGTTGTTGATTTAATCAAAAAACTCTCTGCTCAGGCAGATATGCGAGAATATTAATCTTCCTACGAAATATTTTTCCAAGATAAAAACCACCTGATATCGCATCGGGTGGTTTTTTATTATCAAACAAAATTTTATGAAAAAATTATGATTGTTTGATCTTTTGAAGATCAAACATATGCTGTTGAAATTTTTCAATCTCTTTCTCATTAAGAGAATTAGTTTTTCTATCGAAATATCCAACACCACATTCTCGGCTATAGTCTTTCATTTTTGCAACAAAACTTTCATGGAGTTTTATTGCTTCGTGTTTTCGATTAGAAGAGTATTCCGGTAAAGGAATCTTGTCTAATTCTATCCACAATAGGCTGGATAATTGTAAGAGTACAATTCTCCAATTATTTGGTCTCTCTACTCGCCAGGTAGTCATTATAGGTAATAGCTCCGACATGTTGGTGATCTTATACTCTCCGAGTAATCTCATAAGAGATAATCTCTCGCTGTTTAATGAAAAATTAGGTGAAAGAAATCTCTCTTCTAGTTTTCTAAATAATTCTTGTTGATTCATTTTTTGTTTTTTTAATTGTTATCAAATTCATATACTATTATACTCATAAACAGTTTTTTGTCAATAGTGTTGTATTTGTGCTATACTTTCACTATGAATAATTTTACAGAACAATTAAACAGTCTCAATAAAGCCCAGCGTCTGGCTGTGGAAACATTAGATGGCCCCGTAATGGTGGTAGCAGGTCCTGGAACAGGGAAAACACAGGTCCTCGCGCTCCGTATTGCAAATATCTTGCAAAAAACAGATACAGAAGCGTCCAGTATTCTCTGTCTAACGTTTACCAGATCTGGTGTTACTGCAATGCGAGAGAGACTTGAAAAATATATTGGAACAGCAGCGCGTAATGTAACAATAACTACATTTCACAGTTTTGCTAATACGCTGATAGAGAAAAATTGGCAATTACTTGATTTTTCGCATATGCCAAAACTCCTCGAAGACAATGAAACGATTTCTATCGTTGATGAATTATTAGAACAGGGTAATTGGGAATATTTAAGGCCGAGAACCGATCCGTCAAAATACTTTCATGATGTGAAAAGTTTAATTTCACTGCTCAAACGTGAACGTATAGCTCCGGCAGATTTCTTATATCAAGTAGAAAACGAAATACAACAATTACAAACAGATCCGGACAGTATTTCCAGTCGCGGACCAAGTAAAGGCAAATTAAAAGCCGAAATAGAGAAAAAAATAGCAGGATTAGAACGAACGACAGAGGTAGTACAGTTCTATACAAAATACGAACAAATAAAAACAGATCGTAATCTCATGGATTATGATGATGTATTAGAATATGCAGTTAAACTTGCAGAAGATTACGAAGACGTCCGTGCAGATTTATATGAAAACTATCACTATGTATTAATCGACGAACATCAGGACAGTAGTCAATTACAAAACAGTTTTTTGCGTGCCGTATGGGGAGAGATAGAATTACCTAATATTTTTGTTGTGGGTGATGACCGACAGTTGATCTATGGTTTCTCTGGAGCAAGTGTAGATTATTTTACCGAATTTAAAACAGTATTTGGTCGCGCAACGATGATAACCCTCACAGAAAACTATCGCTCTACTGC
>JACCDG010808563.1_pt1 | contig 16407 bp, 22 predicted proteins | sample 7442471 | NCBI WGS metagenome assembly JACCDG01 (sample SAMN15323444, study PRJNA562643) | freshwater metagenome | isolation source: river surface water | place: USA:Blue River Watershed | collected 2017-08-17 | reverse complement strand
GTTCATTGAGTGATATCTTACCTTCTTCAAGTAAGCTATCTATTTCGTTGTGTGCTGCTGCCAATTCTTCTAGATTTTGGCAGTCTTGTATTTCTTTCTTTGTCATAATATAGTTAATAAAAAAGGAAGGGATTATTCCCCTCCTTTTAAGTCATCAGCAACAACTACTGATGGTATCCAACCGAATACCAACATTATCATAATTGTTACTGGATATGTCATACAGTACTCGAAGTAACAGTCTGACAACAAATACCCAATTGTTCCTAAGGATAACCAGGTTAATAAAAATGTGGCAATTGCAGCCAACATAACTTTTGTGTTTTTCATATTATATTAAAAAAAAAGGAAGGCTCGAATGTCCTTCCCCATGATGGGTCTCTTATTTATAACTGCTCTTGTTTCCATTTAAGGTTAACCTTGCACAGTGCCACATCAATTAGAAAAAAAGGAAGGGATTACCACTTCCCTTCCATGAAAACACGAGCTTGCGACTCGCTTAATCCTTGTGCCATCAACATTTCCACAAATGCACGCTTTAACTTTGCTTGCACTTTGGTTATGTCTTCAATGGCTTCGTGTTCTCTTCTTACTTTGGTTCTCATGTCGCCAAAGTAATTTTCAGAGTTCACAACACTTAGCGCTTTGCGCTTGTCTTTGAACTCGTTGCAGAGTTCTTTTATTACATTTTCCATATACAATTAAAAAAAAAGGAGGGGTTTAATCCTCCTGTTTAAGTATCCACAAGAATACGCAGATCTGAATTGCAGCAATAAGATCAAAGAACAATAATGTCCATTGACTTGCTTCATTCTTCAGTTCTGGAAATGCGAACATACTTGCTGCAATAAATGCAGTTAAGAATACAATAACAACAAAGCCGATAATCTTTTTCATAGTATATAGTTGAAAAAAAAGGAAGGTTTTACCCCTTCCCCTCTTGTTTGAAGATATGCACATTGATGCAATCTTCGTTGTTAAATACAGCAACTCTCACCATTTCTTGTGCTTGCTGTTTTGTAAGATTGGTAAAAGTCTCAACGTGACCTCTGCCAAAAAACATGATGACTGCCCACATAAAATATAATTAAAAACAAAGGAAGGATTACTCCTTCCAATGTTTAGTGCTGTACTCTGTTAATAACTCTGCACCAATTGCACCATATAATACCACCATTGGTATACTGGCAAATGCTACAAAATTATGACCTGTGTGAGCAGCTGTCACAGGTACAAACATTGCTACACATGCAAGTAGACATGTAGCGAAAACTTCTTTGATTGTTTGCATAATATTTAGTTAAAAACAAAGGAAGGGTGTCACACTACGGGGGCAAAGCGGAACTTAGAATTTTGGATGGGGTGTTGAATTATAGGAGGTACTTAATATTACGCCCATAGTCAATTTTTAACTATAGGGGTACTTTTTTATACTTAAATAGGTATAGGGGGGCTTGTTTATAATTAGTGTTATATGGTGGGGGTTACATTTATACAAAATAATTGTTAAAAAATTAACACTTTATCAAAAATTGTTGCTAACTTTGCAAAAGAATATTTGGAAATGTAGTTTTTATTGTACAATATTGCATTATGAAAGAACCTAATCGCGAAAGAAAATCTGATATAAAGTATTTAGTTACTTTAAATGAAGAACAGAAAGAAGCTAAAAGATTAATCCTTGAAAACCAAATAGTTATTATTACAGGTAGAGCAGGATCTGGGAAATCTTTAGTGGGAGCAATTACTGCTTTGGATTTTTTAAACAAGAAGATGATTGATAAGATCCTTGTAACAAGAAGTGCTATAGAAGTGGGAAAATCACTTGGATTCCTACCCGGAAGTTTGGATGAAAAGTTTAACCCCTATATGGAGGCTCTAATAGAGAACCTATATAAATGTTGGGATAAAGCAAAAGTGGATGATTTGGTTACTAACAAGAAGATTGATGCTTTACCTGTACAGTTTATTAGAGGAAAAACAGTTGACGATATTCTTATTGTAGAAGAAGCACAAAACTTAACCAAACAAGAAATGTTAGCTATTGTTACAAGACTTGGTAAAACTGGTAAGATTATTATTAATGGTGATAATGAACAACAGGACACCAAAGAAGGTATGACAGGATTATCGTATGCTATAGAACTAAGCAAAAAGATACCTGAAATCCAGTGGATTAAATTAAAAGAGAATCACAGATCAGATTTAGTTGGAAAAATTCTTGATTATGAATACGGAAAATAAACTAAAAGAGCTTTACATGCAGGGTTTTAATGATGAGTTATATTCGAAGAAACCTATTGATTGGTTTAAAAGTGAAGTAGAAAAAAGAGCTTATTTTGTAGGTAGAGCTGATGCAATTATTGGTGATGATGTACCTTCTAGTGATTATAAACCTTGGGAAGATATATTAAAAGAAATAAAAAACTTGTAGATTTAAAATAAATTGTTACATTTGTACGTCTAATAAAATAGACAGTAGTTATGAAAGGGATAAAAGTAAAAATAGACGATATAAAAACAAACAACAGTTTTGATTTAACAAAATTGGTGGTTAAGATTGTTGCTATTACCAAGAATTTAACTTTGTCAGAAACAGAATTACATGCTTTAACTTACTTTGTTATACATGGATATTCTAAAATTACAAGGGAAGAATTGATTACTACCAAGATCCTAAAGAATAAAAACTCTGTAGCTAACTTGATTTATTCTTTTAGGAAATATGGAATTGTAGTAAAGAATAACTTTGGGGAAGAAATCCATACTGATTTTAATATCCCAATTGCTGACATGGATGCTGTTAAACTTGAAATGATTATAAAGAAATGATAGGTAACCAAGCAATGATAAACCAGCAGATCCTTGAACATGAGGATAATCCAATAAAAGAACCTATTGGAGATAAGGAAGCTATGGATATTATCTACATGATTACCCATGAATACTGGAAAGAATGGAGAAGACAACTTACCCATTCAGATCAACCACATATTCATACTCCAGGACTAGGAGAATTTAGCTTAATATATGGAAAGTCAAAGAGTTATCTAAGAAAACTACTAGCTAGATTAAGGAATATAAAAAGAAAATATCCCGATACATACCAAGTAGAAGGAACAAGAGCATATGGTTTATACAATAATACAATAAGCAGATTTAGAGAAACTTGGAAACAAGTGGATAATTTAAAGAAAGAAGTAATTAAAAAATACCAGATTTGGGACAATAAAAAAATAGCTAAATACGGAGATAAAGCAATATTATGAGCAAACTAACTGAATACCTAAAACTAATCCCTAAAGGATTATCTAACCCTAAACAAGTTTTAGAAGGTTGGATGAATGACTACAATTTTGATAATCTTAAACCTAATGAGGTTAAAGAGATATTAAACAGGAGAGCTATTTGTGAAAGCTGTCCTTTAAATTCTATTAATGCTAAGACTTCTAAAGAGTATAAGGATCTTTTTGATTTGAACTACTTTACAGATAGGGATGATTTGCATTGTAGTATTTGCGCTTGTCCTATTTCTACAAAAACTGCTGCACTTTCAAGTAGCTGTGGTCTAGAAACTTATAATGAAAACAACCCTAACAATCCTCAAACTTTAAAATGGAATAAGTATAATGAAACAACTAACTAAACAAGAATACCAAAAACGAGGAATTCTCATTCAGAAGATTGCATTCTTGCTGGAATTAAATAATAGAGAACCAGTCGCACAAATATTAACTTACATACTTTCACCTATAGGACAAGATAAACATCCTTTCAAGTGGACAGATAATGAGTTCTTAGGAGCAATTGAAAAAGAAATTTTTAAAATTGAAAATAACATAGATGAAGAATAAATTAATAGACAAAATTAGTTCTGTCCACACTCAGATTGAAACTCTCGAAAAAGAATTAAATAAAAGTTTTCCTATTTCTGATAACGTGGATAGAACTAATAAGATTGAAATAGGTTCAAAAGTAATATTGTTGCAGGAACTTAATGTTAAGCTTTTTACGACAATTGAATTATTTTTAGAAATTGGAGGTACTATTGAAGAACTACCAGATGGACCAAGAGAATATTACCTTCTTATAGAAGAATTAAAGAAACCTGCATCTGATACAGATACAGAAGAAGTTAAAAAAATTAAGGATTTTATAAACAACTATAACAAAAATGGAGCATAAATTTTACGCACAACAAGGTATATTACAGTGTTACGCATATTCTGTAAAGAATTCAGAAATAGAAAAACAACTTAAACAAAAGGAAGAACAAGAAAAACTTGGTATTGCTTTTGATGTTGAAGATGAAAAAATCTACGGTGAACCTATACAAATGGTTCTTGATTTTAATAGCAATGGAGGTATATCTTTCTTTACACCTAACAAAGCAGAAATTTATGAAGAGGGAACTTTTGAGGATGCAACACATGTAGAGTTTGAGGGCGATTTAGATTTTGTTTTACTTGTAAGCTTTGAAGAGTTTAAGAAAATCTATTATGAATATAAAGGTATAGTTGATGGGAACTAAAAAGAAGAATACATATGTAGACTTTGAGCTTGAGTGGTTAGAAAAGAAATCACTTGAGCTTAAACAATATATAGATGACAGACCTTTTGATAAACTTAAAGACAGAGATTTCTTTAAGCAGACAGCTAAAGGTGGGGTAGTTCACATGATTGCATCTACAATAGAGCAACAAAGAGCTGATCTTGCTAAAGCACTAAAAGATTACACAGAAGTAATAGCTGCAATAGCACAATTAAGAGAACAAGAAGCCAAAAGAGAAGAAATGAGAAAGGGCTTTGAGAACGAAAATATATTAGACGATGAGTAATATAATTACCTCTACAGACCTTATTATGAACATGAAAAAAACTCCTGATAAAACATCTCAGGAGTTTTCTGCTTTCTGGAAAACCGAGAGAGATAAATGTAAAAATGGTGTTATTATAGACAATACGTTTATTTCTGGGTTTCTTTATTACCACTTAAACTTCTTTAAATGTCAGCTTGATATACTTGAAAATGGTAAAGTTATAAGAAAATTAGCTAACCCTTATCTTCGTGATAATGAATGGATTATAGATAGTTACATTAGACAAGCAGAGGACGCAAAGAAAGGTTTATGCATTCTTGGTTCAAGACGTTTGGCTAAATCAGTATTCGAAGCATCATATATTACACACAGAGCTACATTATATAAAGGTACACAAAACGTAATTTCTGGATTAAATGAACCCGACATTAAAGTTATTACAGATCTTTGTGAAGAAGCTTTAGGTAATTTACCAGATGCTTTTAAACATGGGAGGATTGAGGATAACTGGAAAAAACAAGTTACTTTTGGTAAGAAAACAGCTTCAGGAGAAAGGATTCCTTGGAGTTCTGTACCTATTAGAAACTTAGATGGAGGTAGAAACACAGAAGCACTAGCAGGTCTTTCACCATTTTCTATGGTTATAGATGAGATAGGTAAAGGAGATTGGTTAAATGCATTTTCTGCTGCTATCCCAGGTTTTGCTACACCTTTTGGATGGAGATGTTCACCATTAGCTTTTGGTACTTCTGGTGATATGACCAAAGCAAACGATGCAAGATTAGTATTTGAAGCACCAGAAGCTTATAACTTTTTAGCTGTAGAAGTACCTGATGAACCAGAAAAGAAAACCTCTGTATTTATTTCAGGACATTATGCTCACGATTTCCCTAAAGACGATATTCCTTTATCACGATATTTAGATATTCCTAAAGAAGATGCACCAAACTTATCTAAAATAGGGATTAAAGTAACAAACTTTGAAAGAGCTGAAACTTTAATTGATACAGAAAGGGAAATGGCTAAGAAATCTGATGACAGTAATGCTGTACTGAAGATAACAATGTACCATCCCAAGAATAGGTTTGAGTTATTCCTACAAGAATCCAATAATAAGTTCAATAGGGAAGCTATAGAACAACAACAAGCTTGGTTAACTAACCACTTTGAACCTATTTATGCTGATTTTTATAGAGATATGAATGGTAAAGTACAGTGGAAATATTCAGAATATAGACCAATTAACAAATTTCCAGTAAAACCATCTGAATTAAAGTACACACCTGTATGTATTTACGAACATCCTGTAGCTAATGCACCAAGATTTACTTATTGTATTGGTATTGACCCGATTAATAACAACGATTCTACAGATAAAATAGTATCTTTATTTACAATAAAGGTATTTAAACGAATGATTTCTCCTTTAGATGAATACAAAAACCAAATAGTAGCATCCTATAGAGGAAGACCTAAAGAACTTGCAGAAGCTCATGAACTAGCTCTTTTACTTGCAGAATATTACAATGCGCTAGAAGGAGTTTTACCGGAAGCATCAGAAAACTCTATCTTCCAATACTTTTTCATGAAAAGAAAAGGTCATTATTTAGCTAATTCTTTTGATCTTGTTTCAGAAATCTCAAAAGGTAAATCTTCTTTTAAAGGAAAAAAAGGATTACCAGCTACAACTACCAATCAAAGACATTATATGAACTTAATGGTAGAATATGCCAAAGAAGAAATAATATCTTTGGACGATGATGGCGAAGAAACCATGGTTTATGGGGTTACAAAAATAAAAGATCCTATGTTTTTAGAAGAAATGAAAATGTATCGAAGTAAAGGTATGGGTTCAAAAGGTGTCCACGATGGTAACTTTGACTCTATAGTATCCTTTGGTTGTGCGCTAACATTAGCTTCTTATTATGATGTAAAGTATCCTATTGCTTCCCAAATTCCATCAAGGCCTGTTGAAAACCAACCAATGAAAAGAACCTCAATAAGAACACCATTTGGGGTTATTGAGCATAATAGAGACACTTTTAACTTTGGTGCAAAACCAAAATTAAAACTTCCAAGATGGATGAGTTAATAATTTTAACTGAAATCAGTTATGTTTTTCAATTATTAACTTCTTTTGATTAAAATTACCCTGATAAACTATGTTTAAAAATGTTATATAATAAACCAGTAAACTCAAGTTTACCAGCACAACAGGTAAGTTGGAAGGTTAAATTTGAGAAAGAAAAAGATCAAAATGGGAATACCAAATGGATGAAAGACACTATGGATGCTCTTGAGTCTGTTGGTAGATATTCCTTTTATAATAATATAGAACTTAGAAAGAATTACGAAATTATGCAAGGAAGATTCAATGTAGAAGACTACATTGATGCTTTTGAAGCATACGATCTTTCTACCATGATTTATCAGGAAATGAAGTTACCTTCTTTCATGAAGCATTATGATGTTACTACTAAAGCTGTTAAATTACTTTTAGGGGAATTTATTAAAAGACCTGACATAACTAAAGTAGTTGCAAAAGATGTAGATTCTTCAAATGAAAGACTTAGGATAAAATCTGACTTAGTTTGGAGCTATTTAAAACAAGAAATAAACAAGGAAATAACTAACAAGTTATACCAACAAGGTATTGATCCAAACAAAAATGACTTCAAAGACGAAGAAGAAGCAGCACAATATAAAGAAGCAATCCAACAAAAGTATCAGGAATTAACACCTGATTCGATAGAAAAATACCTACTTTATGATTTCAGAAGTGCAGCTGAACATTGGGGTCAAGCTACATTAGCTGATGATATTGAACGATTTAGGATAAGAGAACAGGATATTAATGAGTTCTACGATATGTGTGTTTCTGATAGAAGCTTCTCACATTTATATCTTACGCCTTCTGGATATTCAATAGAAACTTGGAATCCCCTTACAGTATTCTACCAATACAATACACAAAACAAAAACGTAGAAGATTTAGCTTATGTAGGTAGGATTATGTATATGTCCAAAACAGAGATCATAGATTATTTTGGATGGAGGATGTCAAAAGATCAAATTGAATCTTTATATCCGGAATATCAAAAAGGTATTTCTCAAGGATCTGTATATAAAGAAGCATTTAATGCAACAATGTATCCTTTTGGCGATTATCGTGAATACGATACATTAGTAACAGCAGTAGGTCAAGCTGTAGCAGAAACAAATATCTCAGGAAGCCCTTATGGTATTCCTCAATTTGGTTTCTACCCAGGAACCGATGGAACAAACTATATATTTACACAAGCTGACATTGTTCAAGTTACACAAACCTACTGGAAATCACAAAGAAAAATAGGTAAGTTAAATATACAAAATCCTGAAACAGGAGAGATTATTACTAAAATTGTAGATGAATACTTTGATCCTAAAATATTTGGAGTATCAGAAATAAAAGAATCCTACAAAGATTCAGATGAACCAAATACAATCTGTTGGACATGGATTACTGAAGCTTGGCAAGGTGTAAAGATTAATGTTAACTACCAGAAGATGCAAACTTCTGAAGATAGAAATGCTATATATATTGACATAAGACCTTGTGAATTTCAATTTAGAGGTAATGATCCTCGTTTCATATATAATTGTAAACTACCTGTTTGTGGACAAGTATTTAATAATAGAAATGGTAGAAGTCAATCTGTTGTAGATTTACTTAAACCATATCAAATCCTAGTAAATGCGTTTTATAACCAAGCTTATCATGTCGCTCAAAAGAATAACGGTAAATTCTTTATTATGGGAGCTTCACTCTTACCAAATGTTAAAGATTGGGGTGGAGAAGAAGCACAAGAAAAGTTCATGACTATTGCTCAAAATCTTGGTTTAGCTATAGTGGATGACTCAACTTCTGCTCAAGCTCAATCAATGCAATATGGTTTGAAGGTTATGGATATGGATGAATCTGATAGAATCCAACGTCTTATCAATTTAGCTATGTTAATTGAGCAACAAGGGTTTATGCAATTAGGTATAACTCCTCAAAGACAAGGTACTATAACAGCTTCAGAAACAGCTACAGGAACACAAACTGCTGTAAATAATTCTTACGCTATTACAGAAATATACTTTGAGCAATTCTCTAATTATAGAAGAAGAAAGCTACAAATGTTACTTGAACTATCACAATACGTTGAAGGTCAAGGTGAAGGTGATGTTGTTAAACAATACACGACTTCAGATTTAGGTAGAGCATTTATTAAAGTAAATTCTACAGATCTTTTACTAAAAGATTTTGGAGTTTACTTGATGAACTCTGCTGAACAGCAAAGAAAGAAAGATCTAGTTGAACAAATCCTTCTTAAGAATAATCAATCTATGATGCCACTTTCTAAACTTATTCAAACTGTAAGGTTAGATAGTTTAGCTGATATCCAGAAGAAACTTGAAGAGCAAGAAGTTGAAATGCAAAAACAAGAACAAGCTAAACAGCAACAAGCTATGGAAATGCAACAACAGCAAATCCAAGCTCAATCTGAACAAGCTGATAAAGCAAGAGCATTTGAAGCTGAACAAAATGAACTTGATAGACAGAACAAGATTATGATTGAGAAACTTAGAGGTATTGCAGCTGAAGGATCTTACAGTCCTACAGTTGATACCACACCTCTATTAATAAAACAAACAGAACTTGATCTTAAGAAATCACAAATGTCTGCTGATCAAGCTATTAAGAATCAGCAAATGATATCAGCTCAAATAGAAGCTTACAGAAAACAGAAGTCTGATGAAAAGAAACAACAGGATGAAAAGTCATTTAGACAAAAAGAGCTTTCTATAAAAGAGAAAGAAATGCAGAATAAGCTTGCTATTGAGGACAAAAAGATCAAACAAATAGAAATCCAGAACAAGAATCAAGAAAAACTAGCTAACGAAAAAGCTAGACTTGATAGAGAAATGGCAGATAAAAAAATACAATTAGAAAAAACTAAAATCAAAATAAAACCAAAAATTAAAAAATGAACCTCTTAGTATCTTTCTTATTTACTTTACTTTGTAAACCAGGAATTATAGAATCAGGAAATTACAGATGTGTACTTACAGGAGAATCAGAATATTACTATAAGTATAAATCAATTGAGTTACAAACAGGGGTTTATAATTATCGTTCAAAAGAAGGAGAACAAGTCAGATTTATGATTGTTGATTCTACTTATAGAATTCTACCAAACTGGTGTGATTGTTTTGAAATAATTAAACAAAAGTAAAACGTCTGATATCAGTGATGGATTATATTCTGATTTATTTTGCTTGTATAGCTGGAGTTATAGAATCTCCTGAAAAAGAAGTGTACATAGTAGGTAAGAATAAAAAGAAGTTTATGTATGAAATGTACTTACTTCCAGGAGTGTATAGATATATAAGTATAAAAAATGATACAGTTTATTTTGCTGTATTTGACAACGAGGAACCTTTACAACTTGATAAAAGCAAGGACTTTAAAATCATAAAAGAGAAAACTACCAAATGATTGATAGGTTAATAGACTTTTTACTACAATTCCTAGATCAAATATTACCATTTAAGGTAATTACACAAACTGATGGAGCTGTAAGATTAAGACTAGGAAAGTTTGTAGGTATCTTAAACAAGGGTTTACATTATAAAATTCCTTTTGTAGACGAGATTATGTCTCACAGTATTCTTTGGTCTACAATGTCATTATCTTCACAATCCCTTACAACAAAAGATAAGAAATGTGTAGTAGTAAAAGGAATAATCAAATATAGAATTGCAGACGTAGAAGTATTTCTTCTTGAAGTATGGGATGCTATAGATGCTCTATCTGATATGACTCAGGGAATTATATTTGATATAGTAAAAGAAAGAACTCTAGACGAACTTCAAGTATCAGATTTAAAACCACTTATATCAAGAAAAGTAAGAGCAGAAGCTAAACGATGGGGAATAGAAGTAGAAACAGTGACCCTATCTGATTTTGCAGAAATAACTTCTATAAGATTATTAAATGATACTGGTTCAATAGGTTAATAAATTTCCTATTAGTACCAATCATATAGGGTGTATACTTTAGTGTACAGTACATTTGATAAACTGATTACTTTTTTGTATAATTGTATTACCAAACCAAACAAACCAAATAAATGTCTACAGTGAAAATTGAGCCATTTTCTTTTGAAACAGAAGAAAATGGAGTGCAACTTAAACCTGAACAGCTCCCTGGAGCAATTGAAATAAGTTCAGAAGATAATAAAGAAGAGAAACCAGTAGTTACAAAGCAAGATCCGAAAAGATCTGAAAGTGTAGCTATTGATACAGATGAAGAAGAATCGGAAGAAGAAGAAAATGATAATAGCAACGATCCTTTTAATCTCTTTGGTAAAAATGATAAGTCTTCTGAAGGAGAAGATGAAGAAGAAAAAGAAAACCTTTCTTCAGAAAAAGTAGATTATAAAGCTTTTGCAGACTACTTTGTTGAAACAGGAATCTGGAAAGATTTTGAAGGAAGAGAAGATATAGAGTATAGTGAAGAAACTTTCCAAGCTCTTTGGAAAGCTCAAGCAGATAACACTGTAAGAGAATACTTGACAGAAGAAAGATCTCAGTTTGGAGATGCAGCCAACCAATTAATTGATTACTTAAAAACAGGTGGAACAGTTGATGATTTTGTTGCTAATTATACCCAACAGCTTGAAGTATCTTCCCTTGATATTTCTGACGAGTCAGGTCAAGAAAAAGCAATCAAAGAATATTACAGATCGTTAGATTGGTCTGACACAAAAATAAAAAAACATATTGAGCGTCTCAAGGATTCAGGAGAATCTGATTTCAAAGAAGAAGCTGAGGATTGCAAAAACAAACTTGTTGAAGCAATCGAAGCTGAAAGAGAAGAAATGCTCAGCGAACAAGAAGCTATCAACCAAGATAGAAAACTAAGAGCTGAAGCATTCAATAAAGCAGTAAGAAACGAAATCTACAAAGATGCAGATCTTGCTGATAGAGAAAAAAAGGAACTTGATAAGTTCATTTACGAATACAAATTCCAAGACAATCAGGGAAATAAATACTCTGAATTCATGGTAAGAATGAATGAAATCAACCAAGATCCTAGAAAATATCAAAAGTTCTTAAAATTTGTAAAGAACATTGATGCTTTTGAAAGTAAAAAAGTAGCTGAAAAACAAACCGCAAAATCAACCTTTAACTTCCTCAAGAAAGGTTCAAATCCTTTAGAAGGAGCAACGTCTAAAGAACCAGTTAAACAAAGAGCTACAGGTAGTCCTCCAGCATTTAAATTTAAATAAAAATAAATAAACAATAAAATGGCATTAGGAACATTTAAAAATTTTGGTAATAATATAGTCCTTGAGAAAATGGACTATCGCATGGCAGGTAACTTTGCTGATGAAAATAAGCTATTAAACTTACTTGCTGGTGGAGAAGGCGTTAATCGTCAACACCTTGGTATTCTTACATTGTTTAACCAATTCCAATTGGTTAACACACCTTTGTTGAAAATGACAGAGTTGGCTAAAAATACTTTATTTGTAAACGGTGATGATGGCGAATTTACGTTCGATGTACCTTACACCCTTGAAATGCCAACAATTCGTGAAGATCTTACCGGAGATAATGCAAAACCTGGTATTGATGGTCAAACATTTGAACTTTTGATTGGTGATGGTAACCTTGATCCTATCTTTAATATTAATCAAATTGTTACTGCTGACCTTCGTGATGGACAAAACTTCATCGTTGTAGAAGTTGGTAATCGTATCGCTGATGGTTTTGTTTACAAATTGAAACTTATCACTAACGATCGTAACGAATATGTTTCTAAAAAATGGTTGAAACCTGGAACTCAATTGTTCTCTGTAGGTAGCTCCATTGGAAAATTCGATGAAGAAGCACCTGGTGTTAACCAAAGTGCAGGTTTCATTAAATTGTTACACAAAATTGGTAGCAAACGTGCTGTTAAAATGACAGTTCATGGTTCTGCTCAGCGTTTGAAATTGGATAACGTATCTGGTATGGGTAATCCTAACGCTTTTGCTGCAACTGTTGCTCCTTACTTGGATCCTAAAAATCCTGAGTTCATGGTAGCAATTGGTTACAACAATGGTCAAGGTAAAGTAGATAAATCTAAGCCTGTATCTTTCGTACCTATGATTGAGGTTCTTCTTTACAAAGAATTGATGTTGCAATCTGAAAGACAATTGATGTATGGTCAAGGTGGTATCCTTCAAGATCAACGTAACAACTATAAAATTGTTGCTCAAGGTCTTTACCAACAAATGAAAAATGGTAACTGGATCACTATCCCTAAATACTCTTTGGATCTTATCAAAGGTGTGTTCTCACAAATCTTCAAAAATCGTCCTGATATTGCTGATGTTGATCGTCACTTACACTTCCAATGTGGTCGTGGTGCTATGATTGAATTAACTCGTATCTGTACTGAAGCTGGTGTTCAAATTACCAACGCTATTGGAACAGTTCTTGATAACAGCTCTTTAGGAATTGTTAAAGGTAAAGATGCTTACAACTTGGAAGCTGGATACCGTTTCAACAAAGTGTTCTTGTCAGGTTTTGGTCACTTATCATTCGAACACAACCCTGCTCTTGATTCTGAATTCAACAGAACAATGGATGAAGATCGTGTTGGTGGTTTACCTAAATTCTCTTACACTTCCATGATTATGGATGTAACTGAAACTACTGCTACAAATGCTTACACTCCTTCAAAAGGTGTAGAATTTGCAACTGGTTTCGATAATAAAGCAAACGTTTACTTGGTTAAAAATCAAGGTATGCCAGGTGTTAAATACACTTATATCAACGGTAGAACTTCTCCTTATCCTATCGCTGCTGGAAAAGGTTCTGTAGCAAGTTCTTTGTACGATGGATACACTGCCTTCCTTGAAGAACAATCAAGCATCTGGTTAAGAGATCCAGGACGTTCAGTATTGTTGCAATTGCAATAATCTAACAAATAATTACAAACCAAAAACAAACCAAACCAAATGATTACAGATTTTATTGATTTTTCAAAAGTATATCGCATTGAAGCAATTCCAAGCAGAGACAGTGAAGAGTTAGCAAAGAAGGGATTGGGTACATTCCCTGGAATAACTCAAACTGTCACTGCTACTTGGAATGATAAATTAAAAAAGTTTTCAAATACAGGATTCGATGAAAACGATACTGTAGTTCTAAGACTTCCTGCTGATAAAAGGAAAGAAGTTCAAGAAAGAATAATTGCAAAACGAGAAGAACTGGAAACTCTTATGGGTATGCCAGGATATCTTAAACCAACATCAGAAGCATGGATATCTGAACTGTGCATTACTGAAATTGAAGTTGGTCAAGATTTAAAGATTAGAGTTAATGGTCATACAAATGAATTGAGACCTGCTGAGAATTATAAAGATGCTATTAGTTTAGCAGTTATTTTTAGCAATCCCACTTTTCCAAAAAGTAAAGCAGACATTAGTGATCCTGAATACAAGAACGCTAAATTCTACTTGACTACTTCAGAAGAAACCAGTAACTTTAATAAAGGTAAGATTCAGAAAACAAGAAAAGCTAATATTGAAATGGCTAAATTGTTTGACGAAGCTAAAAATAAACAAAGAGCTTGGGAGATTGCATTCAAACTTGGTTTAGTAAATAAACAAAAAGTAGATGGAGAGGTTCTTGAAATGAAAATGCAAGATGCAGTTTTCAATGATAAAACTGGAAAAACTCTTGAAGCATTCCTCGAAGCATGTGAATTTGATAATGCAACTTTGACAATTCACAATATGTTCCAACAAGGAATTAATATAGGAGTGATTAGAGTAAGTCCTGATGGATACTATCACAGAGGACATAATAACTACCGAAAAACAAAACAAGATAGTATTGCATATTTGATGAGTGCAGGAATGGAAGTGGAGATGGCAGAATTAAGAAGTGAAGTAGAAGGTAGAAAAAAGAAACACAACGCAATAGGTTAATATAAATGGTATCTCCAGAATTAATTTACATAAAGTTCTTAAACAAAGTAAATAAAGGAAACACTCAAGGAGATATCGCTGTTGACAAAGAGAGGTTCGTTCTTATATTTAATGAGGTAAAAAACAGGTGGGTTGAAAAACACCTTAAAGTAAAAGACTCTATATTAATAGATTCCTTATACGAAATTGTTAAAACTGAAACTTTAACAAACGGAATTAAAAAACAAGACTTTTATGAATTTGCTATAGCAGACGATTTTTACGAGTTAATTTTGTCTTATTGCCACGCAAAAAGAAAGAACTGTAAAAAACTCCTTTATCTAGGACACGTAAAAAACCAAGATAAAAACGTATTAAGGTCTAACTCAAACTACAAACCTGATTTTGATTTTGAATGGAGCTTTGTATCCTTACAAAATAATTCAATTAGAGTGTATGTTACAGATTTTGAAATAGAAGATGTAACAATAGAGTACTACCAAGTTATACCAAATTTAGATATAGAAGGATATATAAACCTCGAAGGATTACCTTCAACAAATGTAAGTGTTCCACTTTCTGAACAGTACGTTGATCAAATAATTAACCTAGCAGCAGAAGAGTTTGAAAGAAATTTCCAAAATCCAAACGATCTTCAACTCGCAAAAGATAGAACAAGATCTCAAGAATAATTAAACAAAAAATAAAAAATAAATAAAAAATGGTAAATAGTTATCGCTACGTATTTGCAGCATCTACCCCTACTATCCCAGTATCAGGAACTACTGTAGATTTGGGAATTGGAGAAATCGGTGTATTTGATGGTAAAACTTTCCAAGCTACTAATGGAGTTACAGCAAAATCAATCTTGATTGCTCAGGGAACACCTGACACTGTATTCCCTCATGGTGTAGCTAAAAGCAACCATACTTATAAGACTGATGTTATCAAAGGTACAGCTGTTAAATCTTGGAAAAAAGTAAATGGTAAAAAAGGTTCTGGCTTGCAAATTACAATGGGTTTTGATGGTGTAGATACCGCAAAAAACCTAACTGTAAAACAAGGTAAGGATTTTACTTATTGGGTAACACTTTCTGGTGCTCCAATTGCTAACCTATTAGGTGATTCTCCTAAAACTCACTACGCTGTATGGACTGAACAATTTACTGTTCAACTTCCTTGTGTATCTGATTGTGTTGATACTTGCGGTGACTTAGTTGATCCTAATGTTGTAGCTGATGCAGCAATTGCACAATTCAACAATCGCAAACTTATCGGTGGTCAGTACATTACTGATTATGTAAAAGTAACCAAATTGGTTGATTGCGAAACACCTTCAGGTCTTGCTACTGTAAATTATACAACTTATACTTTAACGATTGCTGATGCTGGTGATCAAGCTGCTTTGGGTGCTGTACAAGCTGCTTACCCTGGTTTGACAATCAAACGTGTAAAACGTGATGGTTTGCTTTCTACTTATGAAGTAGTTGTAGCAGCTGGAGATACCCCAGATCCTTATGAATTTACTCCAGCTCCAGTTCTTCAAGCTTGTGACACTTGTCCTTCAGGTTGTCCTGCTGATTACACTTTGACTG
>JACCDG010934438.1_pt1 | contig 16410 bp, 16 predicted proteins | sample 7442471 | NCBI WGS metagenome assembly JACCDG01 (sample SAMN15323444, study PRJNA562643) | freshwater metagenome | isolation source: river surface water | place: USA:Blue River Watershed | collected 2017-08-17 | reverse complement strand
GTGACTGTGCGTTCTTCTAGTTCTGGATCAAGAATGACCATAAGTTCATAATGACGCATGTGTTAACCCGACCTCCTCTGGACTAAGACGGCCACGGTATTTCCGTGACAGGAGGGTTAAATTCCCAACAAAGCGAGCTTTGGTGGGGGTTAAGGGTAAGCCTTGGAGCCCTCAAACAGTAAATCGAGCAGCCTGCTGTGCGTATTTCGAGCCTGCAGCGCTCGGCGGGCCAGGATCGCCATCAGATAGATCGTGCCCCCAATTCGGACCAGGGTCAGGATCGCGTACGGGGTTGGGCCGAGGCCAAACTTTGCATCTGTCACCTGTGCGATGTGTTGCCAGATCGCTATGTGATACATAACTTCAGTTGCTTGCCACACCCAGAATGCATGCAGATCCTTTGTATTTGTTAAGGCGATTACCGCAAGAGGTGTTAACCATAAAACATATTGTGGTGAGTACACCTTGCTTGCGAGCATTACTGAGGCGAGAACAAAAAATGAAACCGATGCAAGTGTTGGTGTGTACTGTAATTCAAAGAGCAAAACCAAAATTGTTGTGAAGGCGATCAATAGTAAGAGAATCGAAAGCCAATTCAGGTTGGTTAAGTTGATTCCGAGTTGTTGCAGCGCCAACCAGATAGATCCCCAATCAGGTCCGCGCTCCAAGTTGAGTTTATAGAAACGCCACCAACCAGCTGGGGTTGTAATTGCAAATGGTGCGTTGATTAAAGCCCAGATACCAAAGGTTGTCGCGCAGTATTTGATTGCTTCTTTGATTTTACCGTCTCGCCAAAAGATGAAAACAATTGGAATCAACAAGAAGATTGGTAAAAACTTTGTTGAAATTGAAACGCCGAGCAATAAAGCGCTATTTAAATACTGCTTGCGATCAAACCAATAAATAGCAAGCATCATTGTTGCAATCGCCCACAGATCCCAATTGATAAATAAGGATGCGATCATCGCGGGAGCAACTGGAACAAGGTATGCAAACTCCGGACGAATTTTTCTAACGATTAATATCGTCGCGATAAATAACAGAATTAAAAAGAAGATATTGATATTGAAATAAGTTGCAGGGGAGTTTGAAGCAAATGAGGTTGCATACATAACAACCCCGGTTAGAACTGGATACTCAACGCTGTTATCTGCACTTGCATAAGGCCATTGATTGGTACTTAACCCCCGCGCTTCAAACAATGAAGGAAGATCGCTATAACAGGCGTGAATGTACTGATCTGGCGTTGCCCAGCCGGTATTTTCGCAGTGGCTGAACTTGGCAAAGGAAAGTAGTGAAGCAAAGATTGCTAATACGACAAGCGTTCTAACCTTGATCAAGGCTTGGGAGTTTGCTTTCCGCCTGATGTCATTACAACAGGATCAAGTCCGCCGATATTTGAAGGTGCAGGGAAATCCATAATTGGTTCGCCCTTTAGCGCACCCTTCATAAATTGAGTCCAAATACGTGCAGGGAAGGATCCACCAGTAAGTGAGGTCATTCCACCAATTCCGTTAAGGGATTGTGTTGCGTTATCGCGGAAGAAGGAAACCGATGCTGCGATTTGTGGTGTGTAAGCGCTAAACCAGGCGGATGCATTTGATTGAGATGTTCCAGTCTTACCAGCTGCTGGACGACCCAATGCAAGTGCTGCTGCACCAGTACCACCAGTGATTGTTCCCTTTAATGCGTAGGTCAGATCTGCCATAACCTCTTTACTAAAGGCTTCCTCGGTTTGTGGTGTTGCTTCATATAAAACACCTTTGTTGGAACCTAACACTTGAGTTACAAGGAATGGTTTGGACTTAATTCCTTGAGCAGCAAAGGTTGCGTAAGCGTTTGCAACATCGATTACATGTGGGCTTGATGTTCCAAGAACAACAGATGGTGTTGGCATCATCGCAACACTTTCAGGAATACCGGCTCGGCGTGCAACATCTACAACCTTGTCAGGACCAACCTTGATTCCCAGTGGAACAAAGACGGTGTTAACAGAGTGCTTAGTTGCAAAGCTCAAATTGATTTGGCCCCAACCTTCGTTGCCATAGTTTGAAACTTCGTAAGGCTTTCCAAGATCATCAAATGTTTGTGGTGAATCTCCGTTCCACATCGATGTCAGTGGGATTCCTTGTTCAAGTGCTGCAACCAGTGCAAATGGTTTAAAGGTAGAACCTGCTTGAGTAATAGATTGTGTTGCATCATTTAATTGGCGATCTAAATAATCTCGACCTCCATAAAGTGCAAGTATTTCGCCAGTTCCGGGGCGGATAGCAACTAGTCCAATGCGAAGATCCTTGGGCGCATTAGATGGATAGAACTTGTTAACCGCATCAACGGCGGATTGTTGTGCCTTTTGATCCAAGGTTGTTTTGATAACAAGTCCACCAACAAGAAGTTGATCCTGGCTAAAGCCAAGTTTTGCTAACTCTTTTTGAACCGCTTCAATGACGTGGCCTTTTGGACCGCTAAGTTGTCCAGAGGTTGAACGTGGCGCAACTGTAGGAAGTTTCATCTTGGCGGCGGCTTTTTCATCTAGCCAACCAGCTTCGATCATGTTGTTCTTTACATACTCAAAACGATTAGCCAATCGTTCAGCGTTACCCTCTTTGTATACCGGATCATACAAACCAGGCGAGCGCAAAATTGAAGCGATTACCGCAGCCTGTGAGTTTGTTAATTGATCAACATTGCGGTTGAAGTACTGCTGCGAAGCGGTCATAACACCGTATGAGCCACGACCAAAGTAAATAGTGTTGAGATAACTTTCAAAGATTTGATCCTTGGATAGTTGGTTCTCTAACTTAATTGAAATAACAAGCTCTTTAATCTTTCGCTGAATTGTTCGGCTGGGAGTTAAAAAGGCGGTCTTAGCGTATTGCTGCGTAATTGTTGATCCGCCTTGCAATGAACCACCGCGCAAGTTATTTACAACAGCGCGCAAAATTCCAGTTACTGAAAATGCTTTGTTTGAATAAAAGTTGCGATCCTCAGCCGCTAACACTGCGTAGCGAACATTGAGAGGAATCTTTGCAAGAGGAACAATTTGGCGGTTTTGTGTTCCGACGCGACCGATCTCTTCGCCATTTGAGTATTGAATAATTGTTGATTGGCTATTTACATATGCGTTGGGATCTGGAATATCAACGGTGAAATAGGCAAGTGCGAACAACACAGAGCCTGCGACAAATCCAAAGCCGCCGAGGAAAACCGCGGCTCTAATCAGTAATTTGCGGGCCATTTGGCAATGCTATCCCTTGGCGTAATCCTCATCCTCCAAGGTGCGCACCTTGCGCGGGGCTTTTCGTTCAACTCCATCTCCCAAGATGTATGAGGCGCACAGGTGATTCCATGAACAGTTACGGCAGACCTCAACGATGTAGACGGTGAACTCTCCAAACTGACGTTCCATCTCTACTAATTCGCGGGGAGTCTTAATGCGACCTGAGTACTGCCCCAGTTGTTCACCAAAGGTGTAGCGAAGTTCAACTAGCTCTTCCTTTTTACATACCGGGCAGTTGCGATCAACCTTGTCACCATGCCACTTTGCAGCACGCATCAAATATGGATCGGCATCGCAGGCATCAACCGTTCCCCGAAAGAGCGCTATCAAGGTAGCGCGCTTATCGAGTGAATAATCGATGAATGATCGTTGCGATTTCATTAAGGAGAAGAATAATCCCAAATAGAGGGTTACGCTCTTTCTTATGAGCTTTGCTGGATTGATTCGACATCCACGGCTTTCTCGCCTACTTGCGGTGCGGTGGACGGGTCAGATGACCGATGGAGTCTTTCAAAGCGCCCTTGCATCCTTTGTTTTGTTCTCTCCAGAACGACAAGCAAATGCGCTAAGTGCTGCCATTGGTTTTGCGATTGTTTTATTGCCGTATTCAATTGTTGGACCATTTGTTGGAACGATTCTGGATCGAGTTTCACGACAGCGCGCATTGTTCTATGCAAACTTAGCTCGAAGCATCAATCTATTTTTAGTTGCTTTATTTGTATTTAGTGGAACGACTGGTGTTGCATTAACCGTTGTTGTACTTGTTGCATTTGGAATTAACCGTTTAATTCTTGCTGCGCTATCTGCAGGTTTACCTTTGCTCATTGATGCAAAATCTTTAATCACCGCAAATGCAATTGCCGTTACTGGTGGATCGGTTTTAGTTGTTATTGGTGGCGGAATCGGAGTTGGAGTTCGCGCATTAGTAGATGGTGCCGCCCTTGCCGATCACGCTGATTCCTTACTTATTCTCATGGCTGCAGGCGGATACTTCACCGCTGCACTTCTATCTGGACGATTACATAAGTATGAGATCGGTCCACAGGAGCATGAAAAAGCTGCCGCCTCCTTTAAGCAGGGCTTTACCGATATGCGCGAGGGGATTGATTTCCTTCGAAAAAATATTGATACAGGGCGAGGAATTATTGCTACCGCGGTTCATCGTGGTGGTTTAACCGCTCTAACACTGACCGCATTGTTATTAGAGCGCAATACCTTTAATGATCCATCACGTCCCGAGGATGGCCTACAAGGTTTTGGAATCGCATTAACGATTGCAGGGATTGGTGTTTTCTTGGGTGCATTCTTAGCGCCGTACGGTGTTGCACGTTTTGGTCGTCACCGGTGGATTAAATTTGCAATGTTTGCCAGCGCATTTTCACCAATCTTTTTAGCGATTTGGCAGACTCAGATCGCCTTATCGGTTACCGCATTCTTAACCGCATTCTTTGGGCAAAATATTAAGGTCACAAATGATGCGCTAGTGCAATCCAAGATTGATGATTACTACCGTGGTCGTGTCTTTGCTGTTTACGATGTGATTGTAAATAGCGCGATTGTTAGCGGTGGATTAATCGCAGCCTTGTTATTGCCAACATCTGGTGTTACTGCAAAGGTGCCGCTATTTGTGATGAGCGCTTATTTACTAATCGCAGTTGTTGTTTTGCGAACTAGCAAGTTCAAAGCTACCTACTAGCCCACCATTCAAGAAGTGCCTTAGTTGCCGCTTCTTCTCCAATTGGTCCTTGTTCAAGTCGCAACTCCATTAAGAAATCCATCGCTTGTCCAACTTCACGTGATGGTTTCAAATTTAGTAGTTGCATTACTTGCGCGCCATCTAGATCTGGACGGATCTTTGATAGCTCTTCTTGTTCCATTAAGAGTTCAATGCGCTTTTCTAGAGAGTCATAGGTTGCAGACAGGCGCGCTGCCTTTGCTTTATTGCGCGTAGTGCAATCGGCACGTGTTAACACATGTAAATGTGTAATGAAATCACCAGCATCACGTACATAACGGCGCACAGCAGAATCGGTCCATTCGCCCTCGCCATATCCGTGGAAACGAAGGTGGAGCATTGTTAATAGCTCAACCGCATCGATGGTCTCGTTATTAAAGCGCAGTGCTTGCAAACGTTTTTTGGCAAGGCGCGCACCAACAACTTCGTGGTGATGAAATGAAACTCCGCCGCCCTCAATAAAGGCACGTGTCTTTGGCTTACCAATATCGTGCAATAACGCAGCTAAGCGAATGACAAGGTTGGGACCGCCAAGGCGATCTTCATGTTCAATCGCTTGTTCCAGCACTGTAATTGAGTGCTCATAAACATCTTTGTGGTGATGGTGTTCATCTACTTCAAGACGCAACTTTGGAATTTCCGGCAAGACAATATCGGCAAGACCAGAATCAACCAGAAGTGTTATTCCAATTCGCGGATTTGCAGACATTATGATTTTTGTAAACTCATCGCGCACACGTTCGGCGGAAATAATAGAGATGCGGTGCGCCAAATCCTTCATGGAGTTTAAAACCTCTGGTGCGATTTCAAAGTTTAATTGGCTTGCAAAACGTGCAGCACGCATCATTCGCAATGGATCATCATTAAATGAATCTCCGGGACGCACTGGTGTACGCAAAATCTTGGCTGCTAAATCCTGTAAACCATTAAATGGATCGATGAACTCTGGTTTTTCTCCAGTTAATTCAAGAGCCATTGAGTTAACAGTAAAGTCACGACGCGATAAATCTCCATCAATTGAATCACCGTACTCAACTTCTGGTTTACGAGAATCTGGATCGTAATTTTCAGTTCGGTATGTTGTTACTTCAACAGTTGTGTCACCACGTTTTCCTGCAACTGTTCCAAATGCAATTCCGGTATCCCACACATTGTCAGCCCATGATTGCAAAATCTTTTTTGTTTCTAATGGGTGTGCATTTGTTGTGAAATCTAAATCATTTCCTAAACGACCTAAGATTGCATCGCGCACAGGTCCACCAACCAGCGCCAAGGTAAAGCCCTTAGCCTTGAAGGCTTGGGCAAGGGAGCTGGCAAGAGGAGCGCGTTCAATCAATGAACGGATCGCTAACTCTCCTGCCGCGCCTAATGCGTTACTCACAATAAGTAAGGTTAAAGCACTATCCTTACTTCATGATCCCGGCACCTGGTGCGGGCAGCGAAGGCACGAAGAAGAAACGGAAACGTAAGCGTTCCGGTAACCGCGGCCCACAACCACAGACTCAAACGACTCCTAATAAGGGTCCTCAAGCAAAGCGCCCGTATGCAAAGCGCGTTGATGAGGTTAGTGCTGGCGGTTTAGTAATTGATTCGACTGGAACCAAGGGTTTATTGATCGGTCGCTACGACCATAAAGATGCAACAGGCAAGCGAGTGTTGTGGTCTTTGCCCAAGGGACATATTGAAGAGGGTGAAACACCTGAGCAAGCTGCGATCCGCGAGGTTGCAGAAGAAACCGGAATTACATCAAGCATCACAAAATCTTTAGGTGTTATTGATTTTTGGTTTATGGCGGGTGGAAAGCGAATTCACAAAACCGTTCACCACTTTATGTTTACTGAAGTTGGCGGAGTTTTGGCTGCGCAGGAGAGTGAAGTTGATGAGGTTTCCTGGTTTCCTTTAGAAGAGATAGTTGATCGTCTTGCATACCCTGATGAGAAGAAGTTAATTGCTCGCAGTGCGGAGTTAACCGCATGAAAAAATTAGCTTTCCTTGTAATCTCAACATTTTTATTGTTGATGGTGCCGCAAGCATCATCGGCAAATACCGTTATTCGAATTACTGGACCAATTCATCAAACCTTTACTGGCGAATTCCGTAATGATGATTTAGCGCAATCACTGACACCATCTGGTGATTTAGGGTTAAAGGTGTTTCAACCCATTGCAAAAAATCGAACCTGGGTTATTGATGCTGCTTTAATCGATGAGGTTATTGCGATGTCAGGTGAATACACCTTGGCAACGGAAGCAGAACCTGCTGGAAAAGAGATTGCAACAGCGTGGTTAACTCAGTTAAAGCGTGTGACTGCCGGCAATGATGTAGTCGCACTTGCATATGGAAATCCAGATATCGCACTTGCGCAACGATTAGCACCGAGCGAATTAAAGAATTACTTTGTGTATGGACGGGATCGATTGCAGTTAGCACTTGGTCGCATTGTTCGTAGTGAGCCTGAGGTTCAGTGGAGCGTTGGAAAATCAGGGTTGAGCAACCCTTTACGCAAGAATTACAGCGATAATCGCAAGGCTTTAACCCGTTTATCTCGAGTTGTAGATACCCCTGAATTGATCCAACTGCGCGCTCGTTTAGCTCAGTTGTTATCGCCAACTTTGGATAAGGATTCTCGAAACTATTTTTCTTACAGTGCAACTGAAGCTGTAGATGCGATAGTAAATAAGTTACGTATCAATAGCGGTAAGTATCAAATTACAACTTCCTCTGTAAAGCTTCCAGTTACTGTCATTAATGAGTTTGCAGTTGATGTAACCGTTGATATTGCGATGTTGCCGATTAACTCACGTGTAGTTGTCGATAGTTTTGATGATGTTGTAATTCCTGCTAACTCAAAGCGACAACTTGAGATGCAGGTAGATGTCATTGCGCCTGGTCAAACTACGGTCTCTGCGCTGATTACCGACTCAGATGATGACACCGAGGTTGTGCCTGAAGCGTTGTTAACTTTAAATTCAACGGTTATTGATTCAAAGGTGACCTGGTTTACAACAGGTGCGGCCATACTTCTCTTATTAGCAGCGGTTGTTCAAAGTGTCCGTCGTGTTCGAAGGAGGGGTAAATGAAATCTAATGAACTCTTCCGCGCATCGGGAATCATGGCGCTGGGAACAATCCTTTCTCGAATTACAGGATTTATCCGCGGAATTTTGATTGTTGCTGTTTTAGGAACCGCATTGCTGGCAGATACCTACAACGTTGCAAACACCATGCCAAATATTTTGTACAACTTACTTGTAGGTGGTGCGCTTACCGCAATCTTTATTCCGCAATTGGTTAGATCCTTTGAACATGAGGATGGTGGAGATGGTTTTGCGTCCCGTTTAATTACAACTATCTCCCTTATTCTTTTGGTTTTAGTTTTACTTGGAATGTACTTTGCACCGGCATTGGTGCGTTTGTATGCACCAGAGTTCTTTACTCAAGGCTTTGAAGCTGAGAAAGAGATCGCAATTGCATTTACTCGATACTGCCTGCCGCAGATCTTTTTCCTTGGTTTATTTACGATGTTGGGGCAGGTCGCAAATGCTCGAGGTTCATTTGGACCGCTTATGTGGGCGCCGATCGCCAATAACTTGGTCGGTATCGCCTTATTTGGCGGCTTCTTGCTGCTCTCACCGGGTGTAAATATCTCAAATATCACCGATATTCAGGTTCAAATTCTGGGATGGGGAACAACGCTCAGTGTTGTCGTACAAGCCTTGGTTTTAGTGCCGGTTATTAAACGTTTAGGCATAACTATTAAGCCCAAACTTGGTTTAAGTGGATTAGGTAAATCATTTAATTTGGCGGGTTGGACCTTAATTTACGTTTTGATCTCACAGCTTGGTTACCTAGTAACTGTCAATGTTGCAACATCAGCGGCTGTTAGAAGCGCGCAAGAGGGTGTAACAACGGGTGTGGGATACACGCCATATACATATGCATACTTTGTAATGTTGTTGCCGTATTCAATTGTGACGATTTCGATTATTACCGCGATCTTGCCGCACATTTCTAAGTTGGCACTTGATGGAAAGCGGGAAGAGGTTAAGGCGCAGTTGATTCGTGCGATTCGCTTAGTTGGTGTAATTACAATTCCTAGCGCTGTAGCCTTTTTACTCTTTGGTTCACTAATTACTGAAGTTATCTTTATTGGAATTCCAACTGAAGACTCTCGTTACATTGGTTATGTTTTATCAGCGTTGAGCTTTGGTTTAGTTGCTTTTTCTATTAACTTAATTTTGATCCGTGGATTCAACGCCTTTGAAGATACACGTACACAAGTAATTTCAATTTTGATTATCAATGTTATTTCAGTAGCACTGTCTTACTTATTCCTTGAATTCCTGAAAACTCGTTGGGTTACCGTTGGATTAGGTGCAGCCTTCTCCTTTAGTTATCTCGTTGGTTTATTAGTGACCTTAGGTTTATTGAAGAAGCACACCGGGAAGTTATCGATCCGGGAATTTTTGACGCAACATATGCGTTTACTTACTGCAGCCTTACTTGTAATGCTTCCATTGTTTGCAATGGTTGAGTACATCGCGGTTGTTGGGGTTGAACTTTCACCTGCAGCTCGTGCGGGTGAACTTCTACTTGTGATGGTTGTCGCATTCTTTGGCTACATTTTTGCCGCTAAAGCGCTCAAGGTTGAGGAGATATCGATGATCCGCCACCTAGGCAGTTCAATCTCGCGCCGTTCAACAAAACCAGAGGAAAACCATTAGATTTCGGGGTCTAGGGAGCACACATGAGTGATGTAAGAAATGTCGTAATCGTTGGATCAGGTCCAGCTGGATACACCGCTGCGATCTACGCTGCTCGCGCGCAGTTAGATCCAATCATTTATGAAGGTTCTGTCACCGCAGGTGGTGCGCTGATGAATACAACTGAGGTTGAAAACTTTCCGGGATTTACCGATGGAGTTATGGGCCCAGATTTAATGGACAGCATGCGCAAGCAAGCTAAGCGTTTTGGTGCCGAACTTATTACCGATGACATCGTTGAAATGGATTTAACTGGCGATATCAAGGTGTTAAAGGATGGTTCTGGAAACACTGTTAAAGCTAAGTCGGTAATTCTTGCTACCGGAAGTGCTTACCGTGAAATTGGTTTAGTTAATGAGAAGCGTTTATCTGGCCATGGTGTTTCATGGTGTGCCACATGTGATGGTTTCTTCTTCCGCGGACAAACAATTGCTGTTGTCGGTGGTGGAGATAGCGCGGTTGAAGAGGCAACATTCCTAACTCGTTTTGCAGAGAAAGTTGTTTTGATTCACCGTCGTGATTCATTGCGCGCTTCAAAGATTATGGCTGATCGCGCAAAGGCAAACCCAAAGATTGAATTTATGTGGAACACAGAAGTAATTGATGTTCTAGGTGCAGACAAGGTTGAAGCGTTAAAGCTACGCAACACAGTTGATGGTTCTGAATCTGAGCGTGCCTTCACCGGTTTGTTTGTTGCTATCGGACATATTCCACGTAGCGAGCTTCTAACCGGACAGATTGATTTAGATAATGAGGGTTATGTAATTTGTGAAGGCCGCTCTACACGTACTAATCAAAAGGGTGTCTTTGCATGTGGCGATTTGGTGGATCACACCTATCGTCAAGCGATTACAGCTGCGGGTTCTGGGTGTGCGGCGGCGTTGGACGCAGAGAAGTTTTTAGCTCATTAATTTTTAACATAAGGATTAAAACCGACAATAAAGAGGAGTACGACGATGGCAACAAGCAAGGTAACGACAGCAACCTTTGATGCAGAGGTTCTTAAGAGCAGCACCCCCGTTTTGGTTGATTTTTGGGCTGAATGGTGTGGTCCATGCCGCGCAGTTGGCCCAATCCTTGAAGAGATTTCAAATGAGTATGGTTCAAAGCTTAAGATCGTAAAGCTCAACACAGATGAAGAGTCAGCGATTGCGATCAAGTATGGAATTACATCAATTCCATCTATGTATGTCTTTGTTAATGGCGAAGTTGTAACGCAAATCGTTGGTGCAAAGCCTAAGCCAGCGCTACTAAAGGATCTAGAAAGCTTCCTCGCATAAATTCATGTCAGATTTAACCGAGTCGGAGATCCGCTCATTTCAACAAGCCCGTGGCCTTGATGTCACGGGTTTTGTTGATGCGGTCACTGCTCGCGCATTAGAAGAAGCGCGTTGGAAGCTCGGAGATCGTTCTCTGTATTTGCAAGAGTCGCCACTAATGCGTGGAGATGATGTTGCAGCGTTACAAGCACGTTTAACTGAGATGGGTTTTGATTGCGGTCGTGTTGATGGAATTTATGGTCCACGTACCGAAGCTGCGGTGAAAGAGTTTCAAAAATCAGTGGGTGCCACAGTTGATGGAAAGTGTGGACCGGCAACAATGATCGCGTTAATTCGATTAACCAAAATTGTTTCTGGGGGAGCACCATCTGCAATGCGCCAGACTGCGACGCAACAAAGTCGCGGACCTGCTTTGGCAAACAAGGTAATTGTTTTAAACCCTGATGGTGATGATCAACTTGTTTACGATGTTGCGGTTCGAACAGAAGGTCGTTTGCTTGCATTAGGTGCATCGGTCTTTCTTACACGTGGTGCGACAAACAATCCTTCAGAACAAGAGCGCATCGCATTTAGTAATAAAAGTGGCGCTGACTTAATGATCTCCTTAAACCTTGATACCTACATCAACGATAAAGCACATGGTGTTGCAACATATTTTTATGGCAGCGATGCACATGGTGTTCACTCAATTGTTGGTGAAAGATTTGCATCGTTGGTGCAACGAGAAATCTGTGCACGTACCGATTTAGCAAACTGTCGCACCCATGCAAAAACATGGGATTTACTGCGCTTAACAACGGCGCCAACGGTTCGTATTGATTTGGGGTACACCAGTAACCCTGGCGATATTTCACGAATTTCTAGACCAGATTTTCGTGATGTCATCGCTGAAGCCTTAGTAATTGCAATCCAACGGCTGTATTTAGCTGCTGAAGATGATGCAAAAACAGGAACTTTGCGAATTTCAGATCTACGTAAAGCCGGTATTCGCCGCTAAATAACGCTCAAGCATTCCCTTGGGTATGGGAGACTTACGCCATGTCTGATATCACGCAACGCTACTCGACAGGTGCTCCACAAAATCTTGAAGAAAGATTTGCCTCTCGAGCCGCGCACATGAAGCCAAGTGAGATTCGCTCACTTTTTGCGGTGGCATCACGTCCAGAGATCGTTTCACTTGCGGGTGGAATGCCAAATCTTTCAGCACTTCCAATGGGAATGATGGCTGATGTTGTTAACAACTTGGTTCGTGAAAATGGCCAAGAGGCGTTGCAGTATGGAAATGGTCAAGGCCATCCAAAACTTCGCGAACAAATCTGTGAGGTAATGGCGCTTGAAGGAATTCGCGCAAACCCAGATGATGTTTTAATTACAACCGGTTCACAACAAGCGTTGGACCTTATTTCACGCATCTTTTTAGATCCACAAGATGTTGTTCTGTGTGAAGCGCCTTCTTATGTTGGTGCGTTAGGAACTTTCCATCAATATGAGGCATCTGTTGTGCATGTTGAGACAGATGAGAATGGTTTAGTTCCATCTGCATTACAAGAAGCGATTAAAACTGTGCGCGCAGCTGGTCGCAAGATTAAGTTTTTGTACACAATTCCTAATTACCAAAATCCAAGTGGTGTTTTATTGCCAGCAGCTCGCCGTACCGAGATTTTAGATATTTGTCGCGAAGCTGGCATCTTTGTTGTTGAAGATAATCCATATGGTTTGTTGGGCTTTGATAAGCCATCTCCTAATGCGATGCGTGCAGAGGATTCAGAGAATGTGATCTATTTAGGATCATTTTCCAAGACAATCGCACCTGGATTACGCGTGGGTTGGGCTTTAGTTCCACCATCACTGAAGGAAAAACTGGTTATCGCCAGCGAATCCTCGATTTTGTGTCCATCTAACTTCACTCAATTAACAATCTCTAATTACTTAGCTGATCAGCCATGGCGCGATCAGATCGCTTCATTTTGCGAGCTATACAAGGTCCGCCGTGATGCGATGTTGGAGTCATTGGATGAGCATTTTCCAGCGACAGCTCAATGGACAAAGCCTGGTGGTGGTTTTTATGTATGGGTTACCTTGCCACCTGAAATCGATACAACCGCGTTGATGCCAAAGGCGATTGTTGCAAAGGTTGCCTATGTTCCAGGAACCGCTTTTTACGCAGATGGTTTTGGTTCATGGTCGTTGCGTTTGTCCTATTGCTACCCAACTCCAGAACGAATTCGCGAAGGTGTGAAGGCGCTCGGTGGAGTTATCAAGCAAGAGATGGCGAGCCGTAAAGGTTTTGAATTAAAGGGTTAGTTTGAAATCGCCTTTGTAATTCGTTGTAAATCTTGTGCACCAGCAAACTCAATAACAATTGTTCCCTTTTTCGCGCTGCCTTGAATTGTCACGCGGGTATCTAGCGCATCACCAATAGTGTCGGCGATCTCTTGAAGTTCAGGGCTAGAAGATTTTGCACCCTTTGGCTTCTTGGTTGATTGTCCCTTTGGTGCACCGGAAGAGATGATCTCTTCAGTTGCACGGACAGATAAACCTTCCGAAACAATTCGTGCAGCTAACTTTTCAATTGATGCAGCATCACTTAAACCCAACAATGCCCGGGCATGTCCTGCAGATAAAACTCCTGATGCAACCTTTTGTTGAACAGATGGTGGCAGGTTCATTAAACGGATGGTGTTGGAAATTAATGGACGTGAACGTCCTAACTTCACAGCTAACTCGTCGTGGGTGCAGTTGAAATCTGTTAGTAGTTGCGAGTACGCCGCCGCTTCTTCAATTGCATTTAATTGACTGCGATGAATATTTTCGATCAACGCTTCGCGAAGTAATTCATTATCGGCGGTCTGGCGAATAATGACAGGAATACTTGTTAACCCAGCAGCTTTTGCGGCACGGAAGCGACGCTCGCCCATGATTAACTCATACTTACCAGGCTTTGTTTGGCGTACAACTGGTGGTTGCAGAATGCCGATCTCTTTAATGGATGCGATTAATTCATCAAGTGCTGTTTGATCAAAGTGCGTGCGTGGTTGACGTGGGTTGGGAGAGATATCTTTGATATCAACAAGGTTTTGTTGACCAACCTCTTTGTCACCAACGGTTAATGAGGTTGGAATTAATGCATCAAGGCCGGTACCTAATCCACCACGACGTGCCATTAAGCGATCTCACCTTCACGTTTGTAATTAATTGAAACAACATTGGAATCAAATGGTTTTCCGCGCTCTGCTAACTCGCGTGCAACTGACATGTATGCGATCGCACCAGGTGAAACTGGATCGTATGTCATAACGGTTTGCTTAAATCCTGGAGCTTCAGAGACTCGAACGGTGCGGGGGATAGGAATATCAATTAACTCATTTGGATAATGTTTTCTAATTTCATTAGCAACATCATTGGCAAGGTTTGTGTTATTAAACATTGTTAATACAAGTGTTGATAGTTTCAAGGTTGGATTCAAACGCTTCTTTACTAACTCAAATGTTTTTAATAGTTGCGACAAACCTTCAAGTGAGTAGTACTCGCACTGAATTGGAATTAAAACTTCCTTTGCAGATGTAAATGCATTAATAGTTAGAAGTCCAAGTGATGGTGGGCAATCAATAAAGATGTAATCAATTGTTTCGCCAACCGCTGCGCGATCTGCAACTAACTCTTCAATCGCTTCCTTCAATCGCATTTCGCGTGCAACCATTGGAACTAATTCAATTTCAGCTTGTGCAAGAGATGTATTTGATGAAACACATTCAAGTGATGGAAAGCCTGCAACCTTTTGAATTACTTGCGACATTGTTGATTGACCCATCAACACTTCATAAATTCCTGCATTATCAAGATGTTCAACACCTAATGCGGTAGATGCGTTTCCTTGTGGATCAAGATCGATAACAACAACCTTTAAACCGCCCATAGAAAGGGCCGCTGCTAAGTTGACTGTGGTGGTGGTTTTGCCGACCCCACCCTTTTGGTTGGCCACGGTGAGGATTCGAAGGGAGGCGGGTTTTGGCATCGCCTCTTTGAGGCGGCGGGTGCCTACGACCTTTTTGGTTTCACGTGAATCATTCACGTGGGTAGTTAAGCACCTTTTTTGACCTCGACTATGCGGCCGAGCTCAATTCCCTCCAGATTTACCTCATGGAGGATCGCTTTTGGAACGGAAAGCATCTCTTCCTGGGCTTTTTCACCCTTCATCGCCAACAAGGAGCCGTTGGTTTTCAAAAGATGCCAGCTAATCTTCTTCAACTTCTCAAGGGGAGCAACGGCACGGGCGGTGACGTAGTGGGCGGTCTGCTTAACATCCTGGGATCTGCCGCGGATTACCTCAATATCAAGGCCAACGACCGCTTCTTGGAGGAACTCCACCCGTCGTTCAAGGGGTTCAATCAGAGTTACCTTTAAATCTGGGCGGGCTAGGGCGATAACTATGCCTGGAAGTCCCGCTCCTGAGCCGATATCAAAGACGGTTGCATCCTGGGCAAAGAGGGTGGTGACGGGCAAACAGTTCAGGATATGGCGCTCCCAGATGCGATCCGCCTCGCGGGGACCGATCAATCCACGCTCAATTCCCGCTGTTTCTAGGAATTTGGCGTAGGCGTGAACCCGCTCAACATCTGGAAAGTGTCGAGCGATGAGGGTTTCACGTGAAACCTCCATATGGTTATGCAGGGTAGATAACTACGAAACGGTTTGGATCTTCCCCATCAGATTCGCTGCTTAAGCCTAAATCCTGGATTGTGTCGTGGATGATCTTGCGCTCAAAGGCGTTCATCGGCTTCAACTTAATGGAGTTGCCGGTGGTCTTTGCCTCTTCAGCCATATCCTCAGCGAGCTTCTTGAGCTCCTTTTTACGGCCAGCGCGGAATCCATCGATATCCAGCATGAGACGGCTGCGGTCACCTGTTGAGGTCTGTACCGCTAGGCGTGTGAGCTCCTGGATTGCATCCAGTACCTCACCATCGCGGCCGACGAGGTGGTTGAGCTTGCCTCCCACGATCGCTAGCGCTGCGCGGTCATTTTCAACATCGATATCGATATCCCCATCAAGATCTGCGATATCCAGTAGCCCCTCAAGGTAATCGGCGGCGATATCGCCCTCCTCCTCAAGTTTTGCCACGCCTTTAGGCGCCTTTGCTACCTTCTCTTCAACAACAGCCTCTGAAACCTCTGCCTTAGCCTTTGCCATGATGCCCCCTTTGTCGGGATTGTAGTGAATTAATACTAATTGTCCGTTTTGTCGTTACTTCTTCTTTTTCTTCTTTTTTGGCTGTTGGCGCTGACCTTTTTCCTCGGTCGTGCCTTCAGAACTCTGTGGTGTTTCAGGGTTTTCAACTACCCCATTTTTCTTATT
>JACCDG010462115.1_pt1 | contig 16411 bp, 13 predicted proteins | sample 7442471 | NCBI WGS metagenome assembly JACCDG01 (sample SAMN15323444, study PRJNA562643) | freshwater metagenome | isolation source: river surface water | place: USA:Blue River Watershed | collected 2017-08-17 | reverse complement strand
TTTAAACACATCACCCTACTCTATGATGTTGACGAAACAGGAAAAGCCTCAATGGAGAAGCTCACCAAAGACTTAAAAGAGTATCAGCTTAAAAGTTTGCTCCTTCCACTTTCAGGTGAAAAAACAGAAAAGGACATTTCCGATTTCTTTCGTCTAAATCATTCGGCAGAAGATTTAATGATGCTGTTTCGGGAAATGCTCGATCAGTTGTACGAAGACACTATCGCGGTTATGAAAAGCTGTGAAATCGACTTTGAGAATCCGCCTAAAGCACCTGAACCTCTTATTACCATAAACGATGTAACAATAGGCACACCTGGAAACATTGTATGTGTTGCTGGTTCAGAAGGAAGCGGCAAAACGAATTATTTAGGAGGAATTTTATCTGGAGCCATAAAACCAGGTGAGATAGAAATTGACACACTCGGAACCACCATAAAAGAGAACATTCATAACCAGGCTGTTTTGCTTTACGATACTGAGCAATCAGAATTCCAGCTCTACAAAAACCTCACCTACATAATCCGAAGGTCTTCCCAAGAAAAGCCGCCACCGTGGTTCAAGGCATTCTGCTTGGTTGGAATTTCAAGAAGTGAAAGAATGAACCTAATCCTCGAATCCATGGATCGTTTCTTTTATGAGCATGGGGGAATTCACTTGGTGGTCATTGACGGTATCGCCGACCTGCTTGGAGCCGTGAACGATGAAGAAAGTTCTGTAAAACTGGTTGAGGAGTTATTTAGAATGGCTGCCATATACAACACTGTAATTATTTGTGTTTTACACCTTGCACCATCTGGAATGAAGCTTCGTGGCCACCTTGGTTCTGAAGTTCAACGAAAGGCAGCAGGCATTTTATTGATTGAAAAGGATGACAACAACAATTGCAGCGTGGTGAAAGCATTAAAAGTAAGAGATGGTTCACCATTGGATGTGCCGATGATGCAATTTGGTTGGAGTAAAACAGAAGGTCGACATATTTACCTCGGTGAAAAGAGCAAGGAAGATTCTGAAATCAGAAAAACCAGCGAGCTCAAAGATGTAGCAACCGAAATTTTCAAAAACCGCGTTTACATCAGTAACCAAAACTTAATCAAAGCTATCATGGAAAGCATGGATGTAAAAGATAGAACAGCACGATCCTATATAAAATTCATGAGAGAGAGCGAAATCATTGAGAAAAACCCCTCAAATGCACTGGAATACTGTCTAGTTTCCTCGCTTTTCTAAAGATATTCGGAGTATTTACTACGAAATTTCCAGATTTAGCCCCTCTTTTCTGGTAAAACTCCCACAGATTTCCTGTGGGAGTTTGTTTTTTACTTTAGATTATTAAAAATTATCAATAATCAAATTTTCTGATACTATTTTGAAATATTATATGAAAACAAAAATCAAGAAATGGATAAATTTAAATCACCTAAGTGCCCCTGTATTTCAGGCTTTTAAAATTAGGCAATAAACCTAAATCGAAGATACCAAAATAGAAAAAAATTAGTTCCTATTAATATTAAAACCAATATTTACTTGATTTACAAATGAAACCCGAGAATTGAAACTTGCTGCATATAGGGCCCCGTATTCTTCGCTAAATAAATTTATAAATCCAGAACTTAAACCAAATTTATAACCAGCTAAAAATCGGCCATACTGCCACTGATAAATGATCGACTGGTCTATATTTAATTTGATTCGGTTACTTGGAAGATCATCGACTCTATCCATCTCTCTGCCACTGCCAAAAGTTTGTTTGTAATACAAATGGTGGTTGATTTTAAGTCCAATACCGAATTCCGCAATTATTGAATGTCTCTTTTTTGTCCACAGTGTTGGTAAATATGAAATTGAAGGGCAATAATATTCTAAATGATTTTCCTGTCTTTCAACCATACTAGAAACCATATCATAACCTGTGTATACATTAGCAAAGTGTTGCTCTTCAATACCGAATCCTATTTTAACTCCATGTTTTTTTCTAAAGTATCCTGCGCTTAGACTCAAAACAGGATTTAAACCCAAATTTTCACGATCATATTCTTCAATCCTATCCCACAGATTTGTCACATGCCCCGTAGACACATTTAATTGAATATTAGCATTGGCTTGACTATACGCATTGACAATGCCAAAACATGAAAAAACTAAAACAAATGTCCACTTTTTCATGCTTATTTTTGGTTGTTTATTTTACCTAAGTACCTACGAATGCCCACTGTACAAAGCAGTTGAAATACATCATTTTCCGTAACAGCATAATATGATGTATGACCTGCATTAACTCGGTCACCTCTGCTCATATTAAATATTTTAAATTTATACTGCCCCTCTATCGTACCAATCAAAGTCCACTTATTCAACTTCCATTCAATTTCTGTAGCTGTAGTAATGGCTTTGTTCTGAATGGAGGGAGGAAAATTAAGATAATATACAGTGGAACTTGTGTCATAAATTTGTACAATAGAGTATTTTCCATCTCCATAAACATTTCTTACACCTTGATTCAACATAAAATTTAATCCAAAAGTTTGACTAAGTGTTATTCTCTCGCTGCCCAAAATATAGTTAGCCCCAATTCTTGGATGAAAAGTAACAGCATATCCTTTACCTTCAAGTTGGTATTGCCTATCAAAAACCACATTTTTTGACGGTTCACCTGAATATTTGCAACGGTCTAGGAGAAACGAAGTATTGTAGTAAGCCAAACTAATTGAAGATTTATATTTACTAGATTTATATCCAAATTGAAATTGCTCAGCTGCATTAATACTTGCATAAACAACCTTGGCATCATGCTGTGTAAAAACTGAGAATTTTTGTCTCATTGCAACTCCACTAGATAAATCAACATAGAATTGTGCGTTTGAGGTTGCACAAAACAAACACAATAACAGAAGGCAATTCGTTTTTTTTCCTAATTTCAACATATCACCAAAGTTTAACAAAAAGTACTGCTTGACTTACTATACATACTCGCGAATTGAAGTTGAAAACATTTCTTGGTTCTTCTGTGCTGCTATAAATATTTACTAAACTAATATTTGGTCCTGACTTTATTACGGTTGAAAATCTTCCAAAATTAAATTCATATGTTACAGAAGAATTAAATGTAACTTTTGACTGTACATTTATATTAGCACCAGATTTAAAAATAATTCTACCATCGCCACTATAAGTTGTATAACTCGAATAGTTATTATACTTAAGTGCAAGACCCATATCAACAAAAAAGTTGCTCCTTTTTGTTGATGAGAACTGCTTAGAATATGTAATTTCTGGATTATAATATTTCAACACTATTTGTCTTCTTAGTATGGTTCCTTGATTAAAAATTGGCGCTGTTCGTATATTCGAAAACCTTTGTTCTTCTAATCCCAATTGACATGTTAACCGGCTTTTTTTCCAACCATATCTAATTTTAACGCCGTAACTGGGGTTCAGGCCATCATTTACCCTTTTGTAATCCTGCAAATCATCCCAAAAGTTTACCACATGACCTCCATAAAATCCATATTGAAGTGTTGGCGGTATTTGAGCATTTAGCACATGAATACACGCAAAGAAACCAAGGATTACCGGTACTTTCATTCTTTAATGTAAATTAATTGTGACTTTTTCCAACTAAAATCCGAGTTACTCATAACCAATACATATGTTCCAGATTTATACCTATCACTGAGTTCGCCAATGTTTTCCCATTCGTATAGGTTAAATGATTGTATTTTTCTACCCCCAATATCATATAATACAACTTGTATTTGTTCTTTATTTAAGGTACTGAATTCCGATTCATTCGTTATTTGCCACTGTTTATTATAGACATAATATGGAACATCCATTTCCGTTTCAATTAGGGGTATTGAAGTTTCTGATGGCGGAGTAAAGTCACTTTCACAGACATTATCAACATGTTCAATACGAAACTCGCCCATTGGATCTACTCTCAACTGATTAACTTCTACATGTTCCTCACAAATAATCTTAACACACTCCCCAGAACCTAGGTGCGGCATATTTTGAACAGGAAAATCAATTATAGCTTTTTTTGCTGTAACGACATTATAAACCCCATCTCTTAGCATGAAATCAGATATCTCATTATAAGTTGTTACGCTTTCGACTGGGCATTTAATTTGTTTGTACACTTTAACATATTCAACCTCATATTTTGCAGATAAATTTTCTGAAATAGTAGATTTATTTGGCGGGTGTACCGCAGTATTGAAATTTATCCGCATTGGATTTGTACAATACTGCTTTCGACGTCTATACCATTCATTTTCATCTATTTCCTTCTGACAGCGAAAGCTCCCAACTCTATTGTTTCTTGCAAATTGATGGCGCATGTAAAGTTTGTCAAATTTTTTGTTATCAAGCGAAACATAAACTGCAATGTGATGCCGATTCCAAATAAAGTAGTAAAAACAAAATTTATCTTGTAATTTTTCAACTTTAAAATCTTCAAGGCATCTAAATTCTCGGACATCGGAACCAGTTTTATACAAGGAAACCGACATTTTATCAAATTCATTATCAAAGAACTCGAAAATGTCGAATTCGTCATATTCACCTACATAATAACCCATCATCCAAAATGCTGGAAATGTTCCATCTACTGTTGGATATTTTAATTTTGCCTCAACGACAATCCCACCTTCATCATCCGAAACAACTCCCTGATCTATTGTAAAGTCTCCGTCAAATGCCCAACGAGATTGTGCTCGAGCTGAAGTATATGGGATTGTTTTCTGAGGAGTGGGTGTCACGTTATCGGGCAGATATTGCCATGGAAAATACTTGTGATTCCACCAACCAACTGTAATATTCTCTTCTTTTGTTTCTAAAATTAATTTATCATTATCTACACTTATATTCCTATCCAAGTATAGAGCCTGATTATGTGAATCAAAATCGACATCAAGAAGTCCAGTTGTTACATAATTCCAATGGGTAGCTTCATTCACCCACATCTTTTTATCTAATTGATTAAACTCATCTTTGTATATTTCAAAATAGGGATAACCTGTAACAAGTGTTATTTTACTCGTGGCTTGCTCACGGAAATGCTTCTTACACAATTTAGCATCAGTTCCACCACCGGGTTCAGATGAGATAGAATCTTCAATAAAAAAGTCTTCCAAATCTGAGGTATCTTCATATCCAATTTGTAATAGTCTATTTATTATTTGCCGTGTAGAGTCAGTCATTTGAGCTGATACTAAATTGTATTTACATGTTGCAATTACAATCACAAACAAGAACGTTAATTTAAGTTTCATAATTGATTCTATTCAGATATCGAAATTTGTTTTTTTAATTCAGTCACCTCTCCTTTTAATTGCAATATATATAACATTAACTCTTCAATCTTCTCTTGTTGTAATTGCTGCATTTGCATCATATCTTGTCCATTCGTTACTATTTCAGTTTCAGATGGCATACCTGGAAGGTGTTTGTTTAAAGCTATGTATTTAGCCACACTATCTAATGAAATCAAACGATAATCACTTCCAAATACATAATCCGGCCACCATTTAGGCTTTGATACAACACCATTACATGTGATTTGACCGCGAACTTCCATGTCTCCATCAATGACACCAGATAATTTCACCTTAGGTATTTCAACTGTACCATTTTTATCTATTCTTATACCGCCAGAGGTTGCTGCGCTATTTAAAGGAGCAATGACCAAGCCTCCATCCAAATTAAACCCATTACTGTTGCGCCCATCGGTAAATCCAATCATTTGGTCATGCGCCTGTGTAAGTAAATTACCAAAACCCGCAGTTATTTGTGAGTAAATGTCTATATGTTTAGAATAAAATTCATCAAGCTGCAAATTACCAAGTGGCTTGGTGGCTTTAAATTGAGACCGGACGCCAAAAATTGCTACAGGTTTGTTTGGTAGCGTACCTACTACATCCAGTGCAGCACGTGGAGTTACCGTATTAATCCCAGTATTACCGTTAGGCCAAACAATAAATCTGGGTATTTCCTGCCCGATGATATTTGTTGTCCCAAATGTTGTAAACGGACTTTGGGTGCGAGCAATAAAAAGCGGATCTTGACTACTGCCATTAATTGAATGATAGCCTGTACCAGGAGGAAATTGTATCGGAACATATTGGGTAATACCCAAAAGACTAGAGGATACAACTTCGTTAGCACCAGCCAGCCCATCTGTAATACCTATGCCTGGCCCTCCAATTCCGGTTCCTCCACCCATGCATGCATCTGTTGATGTTACAATTAAGCCGGGAAATGGATTAGGTAATGATTGTGGACAATACAATACTTCAGCCCATGCTTTTGGAGAAGCAGTACCAACACCTAAAGTATTGCCTAAAGTATAGGTTTTATTTCCGCTGGCACTACCTAAAGAGTTGGGCCAATCGCCTGTTGTTTGGGAAAAGGATTTGCCTTGAAGAAAAAGTGTAAAGGCAACAGCTACAATTGTTTTGATTTTTTGATTTGATATTACTGTCAGTGCATCATCTAGTTTCGGCCTGTATGATACAACATCTTTTCCAGCTAAATTATCAACAATGAATAACATAGCCCTTTTTACTAAGCCTGCCACTAGATATACAGGAAGTCCAACAACTTTACTATCACAAATAGGCGATGCCGATTTTGATAGCGAAAATTGAGCCGTATCTGCAATTTTAATTACTGGAGCGAGGGATGTTGCAGCTTTTCCAAAAAAACTATTCGCAATATTTGCAGATAATTGAACTGGGAAAATTGCAGCAACTTTATAATAGCAACTTGCTCCTGCAGGTGGATGAGATTTATAGGGAGTCTTGATTTTGGATAAATCCATCGATAAAGGAAGATACACATTCGCCACAAAACTAGAAGTTTGAGGTGAATTACAATCTAAAACTGGTGGATTTTGAATTTCACTCAAATCCATCATGGCCTTGTTGTTAATGCACGAAGAATGTTCAGTCATAATTATGTTTTTGTAAATGCAATTGTAACAATTGTTTTTTGCTACTTCGTGATACAATTATATCATGCGTTGTTACAAATTATCCCAAAATCGATATCGCCTCAACAATTCTTCAAAATTTTCACATTCATTAATTTCTCTGGCTCTTGCTATATGGTTATTAATTGTAGCTTTCTTAATTTTAAGAATTTTAGCAGTCTCTATCCTATTATGACCTTTTGCCATAACTTCTATTACTGCTTTTTGTCCATTTGAGAGAAACAATCTTTCCGTTTGTTTAAATTCTTCCTTTGATTCAATAGTTGACATAACCAAATGACAATTGAATTTTTGTCTATTCAACAACATTTCTATTCCACGTTTTAAAGAATCAACGCCAGAAGTTTTCGACACATAACAATTAACATTGATCTTTAATAGTTCAGATACGATCACTTTATTTACATGTGAACTATATACCATATAGGCAATATTTCTATCGAAGCACATTTCTGGAATTGATATATTTGAGCCCGAATTGATCTCAAGGTCACAAATTGCAAAATCTATACCCGGTGGCGTTGTAATTACAGATTTTGCGCTTTCCAAAGTGGAACATCGTAAAATTTCAGCATTAGGAACAATATTCTCTATTTGCTGTTTTACAAAATATTGAATTGCTTCGTGATCGTCAAATATTAGAATTCTCATTTTTTAATATAATTGAATGAGTGACAACACCATCTATTATTTCAATTTTCATTTTGGCATCAACAATAGTTAATCTATCTAAAATTATCATCGTTCCTAGACCTGTTTTGAATTTCGAATTAGATTCTATCCATTTTTTCGCCTCTTCAGTTGCCCTGTAATGAATTGATAAAATAAATTCTCCATCTTCATCTATGGCTGTTATTTGCACGTTCAGAATATTTGCATGCCGTATTGCATTTGTTATTAATTCTTGAATTGCCCAATATGTATGGTATAGCCAGTCGCCCTCAGGCGCAGAATCTGCATGTGACTCAAATGTTACTCTTATCTTGCCAATTGACAGTTGACTCGCCAAAAATTCTAGACTAGATTCCCAGTTTAAATCAACCAGAACTTTAGGATACATAAATTCAACTATCTGATGTGTTTTATATTTAAATATACTGAAATCATTTTCAAGTCGCTCAATAATACTCAAATCTTGGCCCTGCAATCTATTTTTCAATTCATTCAAATCTTCCGAAAATGTTATGGAATGAATGGCAAGATGGTCATGCAGTTCAGAGGCTATTCTTTTTCTTTCTGTATCTACTCCACGGAAACTACTGCGAAACAATCTTCCCAATACTTTTTTATATCTTTTAATTACAAAGTAACTGTATAGCAAAGTTCCAATTAGAGCAATGATTGCAGGCAACAGAATTAGAGACAAACTAATTAATAAAGAATCTCCTGATATAGACATGTGCTAAAATTAGATTAATTAAATAGAAAAACAACACAACAATACCCACAAAACCAACGTATACTGAATCTTTCCAATTGATATTAAAGCCATACAATTGCTGAAGTATTGTTGTAACTAAAAAATCTAATGCGAACAAAAGATACATCGGAGATTTTTTCAAATCCTTACTTGTGCCTGATGTTAGCTTTATCGAATAGATAAACAAGAGTATCAAACTCAACATGTATAAAAAATACCTTGTTTTATCTTGTGATGGTATCAGAGCGAAATAGGAAAAAGGGATAAATAAAAGTAATAACAATTTGTATATTTTACTTTTCTGCCTCGATAAGATTGGAATTATTATCGACAATGGGAGAATAACATCAAATACGATAGTAATGGTTTTGTTTTCACCAAACACTAGATACAACAGGCTATCAATAAAAACTGCAAAAATGTAAATAAAAATCTCAACATTGGATTTTAATGCAACGAAATTCAATCGGGCATAATAGTAAATTCTTATATTAAGAACTAATAAAATGAATGTTTCTAAATACGAATAAATTATCATTTCATAAGTTCGGAGTTAATTGGGCAAAGTATCGGGCATCTATTTGCTCTTTCCATAATTATGCCACTGGTTATATCATTTCCTTGTGCATCAACACCAACTACAACAATGGTTAAATTATTCAGATCATCAAGAGCAAAATACGTTCTAACACCAGTACAACCTGGTTGAGTCATTACTTGTTGGTAAGCATTGTTGTCCAACATACAAGCTACGGTCATTCCTTGAAATTGAGTAGCATTTTGATAAGCATGTGTCATTACGGCAGCTTCTGCCAATGAAATTAGATGTGGATTGTTTGTCATATTTATTATTTTTAAGTTACTGCACAAAGAAAATATAAAAAAAACGACGGTCATGATATAAATGTATCACGAGTGTTATGTTTAATCACATTAGGTTTGCTTGAATTTTATACTAACATCGAATAATTATAATCAGCAATATACACATGAAAAAACATTTCAAATTCACTGGACCTTTGTTTTCATTGACGATTACTACGGTTGTTTTTTTGTCAACTGCAGCATTAAAACTAAAAGCTCAAAGCCCTGGCCCATTTGAACAAGTATTAGCACCTCCAACAGGTTTCAGCACTGCAAACTCATTAACACCTTCAGCTTTGGGCGTTGGAAGAGTAAAAGCCCCAGATGGATGGGGTGAATTTCGATATTGTGATATTAGCGGAACATTAGGCAGCAAAGGTCTGATAATTACAAAAGAATATTGTCAGCCCAATGTTGTGGGTGTCGGAGCTTGGAATAATGACTGGATTTTCGATCCGATGCATACTCTTTTCAATGGTGACAATGGTGAGCCCAAATTAAGCTGGGGGCCAGTGCCCTTTGCACTAGGAACAATTCCATTTTCATATTACAGTCCATTAAATACAGCGGGACCAAATGCTGCATCACCAACTTTAAATTTACGTAGTTTTCAGCAACCTATTTTACAAGCTAGAACAGTTGAATACCCTAACGCATATGTGCAAGGCAGTTTAAAATCCCGATTTATTGTAATGCCTGATGGGAATAGTGGTTTCAATACTGAAGACCCAAGAGCGGCATTAGATGTCCAAGACGCCAACATTAAAAATATTCCCGTAGCTATTTTTGGAAATGTATTGCCATATTCCGCAACTAATTTGCCACAAAGAACCAATACAGGTGGTGCACCAATAAAACAAACTTTCACTAGACATATTGCTATAATTCCAAGGCTCGGATATATGGGTTATAATGCAATAAGCCATGCAGAAGATATCGGTTTAGTTTTTTCTAACGGACTCGGATTTAATGGCGCTGACAGCAATGGTGCAATCGTTATTGCACCACATACTAATTCACTCAATGCAGGAGGATTGAGAATAGAGCATAATGGCAATACCGAATTACGAGGAAACTTTCGTTGCACAAAACTAACCGTAAACACCAAATGGTGGCCCGATGCAGTATTTTCACCCACGTATCGGCTGATGTCACTTTCCCAGGTTGATAGTTTTATACAAACCAACCAACACCTACCAGGCTTACCTTGCGAAAAAGATGTGGTGAATAACGGTCAAGATGTAGGCGAATTGCAAGTACTACAGCAACAAAAAATAGAAGAACTGACCCTGTATGCTATTGAACAGCAAAAGCAACTGAAGTCTCAACAACAGCTAATTTCAGAACAGAAAAAACAGATAACAGCCCAAGAAATCCGACTCCAGAAAATAGAAGCTTTACTCAACCAAAAATAACACCATCATGAAAAACCAAATACAAATTGGCCTACTCAGTCTTGTTTTACTGAGTTTGCTGCTGGCAATAGGCAGCTGTCGTAAAACCCACTGTTACGATCCCAAAAACCCAGAGTGTGAGAATTATGACCCATGCTTTGGTAAAAATATAGAAAATGAAATTTTAATAAGCCGCGCAGGTTATGGTGGAATAACGAACTGGTTTCAACCCGACGTGAAATTCTCTAGGGATAATATTTACTTCAGACCTGCCAAAAAAATTGACGGTGCAAAATATACTTGGTATTTGGGTTCTGAGGTAATTGAGGAATATGAATTTGTGCGCGATTTTAGTGATACCAGGCTAACAAAAGAACAAGGTATTCTCATTAAACTAATTATTGAACGACCAAAACAAACAGATTGTTTTCCCAACGATGACGGCTTAGATACCTTGGAAAGAAAAATTTATTTTTACGACAATCACTGTGAAACCCTAATGGTGGGCAAGTACAAAGTAAAGTTTGATAATTTAAAGGATAGTGTTATACTTCAATCGTTTAATATGACACTGCCTGTAGGTAGTCCCGGTAATTGGTATCGAAGAAAAGACAGTTGCGCTAATAATGCAAATGATATTTATTGGATTGGATTAAACTCATACTCTAAAGTATATCCTGATACTACATGGAGTGGTATGAATTCGCGCACATTGTACAATTATAGTTCATTGATTTTTACCAGCATTTGGAACGGTCTTAATTATATCCCTTACGATGGAGAGATAAGAGTAAACCCTGTAACACTAGAAATAAATGGGAACTATTTATTTAGAGATGAAAAGCACCAAATAACACCACGTATTTATTTTAAAGGAAGGAAAATACAATGAGAACTATATATTTATTAATTTTTTTATTTGCTTCTTATTCTGCATATGGGCAAAATTGCCAAGATTGCTATGGGGATAAAGGAATAATCACCAATCCCGCTGATCCACAAAATTGTGAACTAACAGAAGCCTATCCATCTAGTTTGACCAACCCTTTTTTAAACACATGGAATTGGGCGGCCAACAGTAATGGCGCCTTTACCGCGATACAATTAAATCCTCTTGCAGGTTGGCAGGTACCAAATTTTTACAATGTTGCCGCACCATTAAATATGCAATCACCATTTTATCAAGGTTTTTTAGCAAAGCCTGGCGGTACACCCATTGCCGATTTTGATTTTCACTGGCAAGATGGTTGGGAATTAATTTGGAATGGACTTGGATATTTACCTAACGGGCAAGAATACCAGTCTACGGTTATCAATTCAATTGTAAATACACCTTTAACTCTTCAAAATCCAACTATTCCCTATTTTGCTTTGTACAATAGATATAACGGTAAAATGCGCCTATTTTTTAATGTATTTGCGGAGATAGGAACCTACAGTCACGTCAACCTTGACATAGGATATGTTCAAAAAAATCAAAATACAAATACGAGTGGAATTTTTAGGTTGGGTGCTGGTATTGACCAAGCACTAGATCTACCCACAAAAATAAATTGGCAAAGTGCCCATTTTGAAAATTTTAACAACATTAATAAATGGTTCATGGTAGAAATTCAAACCACTTACGATCCTTGTGTATGCAATTATCCCAGCGATATAACGTTGAAGTTAACTGGTGTCGCAAATAGCTACTTAGATTTAACTGGAAGGAGCATTGCCGCAACATTACCTTTGCGAGATGCCAATGGGCAACCCACCTATAATGATTTTTTAAACATAAATACTGAACAAGAAAATGGCAGTGGATCTGGCTTTGCAATTTATAAATCATTGGATATCATGTTAAGTGATTACGACAAAGAGTTAAAGGAATACAAAGATCAATTGGCGGACTACAATAACCCAGGGAATGCAGCCCTAAGAAGTCTCATGGGTTTGGCTAAAAATGGATTAAATGCCGGACTTACGGGATTGGTACCAAGTAATATTCTGACTGGCTTAAGCAATAATGCAGTTAGAGTAATATATAAAAATTTTAAAGCCAAGGACTATAATAACGCAAAACAATGGGTAATAGATCAAACTAATCCAAATCCATATCAACTTGTAGCATTAAGCAGTAAACCAGAAGGAGAAGCTTCATATATAAACATGTTGAAAGATGCGGAAAAATACAGTCAAGATTTAAGTAAAACACTTAAAGGAGGATTGGGAGCTTTGTCAGATAATTTATTTGCTACATTTTATACTGAGCCAGAGATGCCGATGCCACCTACCATGCCAACTGCTACATTGACTGAGATGAAAATTACTGGAACATTAGCCAAGCAAAACAGTATTTCTGTAGGCGAATTCTACACTCCCGGGACGTTCAACCCACCAAAGTACAACCCTAACAACACCCTTGGATCTATAAATTTTAATGCGTATCCAATTTATAATGAGCCACTTGGATTATTTGCTGTTTTGGAAACACCTAAAGTAATGCATTTCGAGAATAAATTTGAAATGTTCTTAATTAATAAAAGGTTGAATTATTTTAAACTTAAAGAACCTGTAAAATTTAGATATAATCATAGTGTAGACTTGAACTTTGAAAAAACGGAAATTCACGGCCAATTGAATATAGTTGTTTGGTTCAGATATGTAAATGAAACTTTTGACATTTTGAATGGCATGGACAATTTAAAAATACTTCATAAATACAAAAAAGAAATTAATGGCGTAGAATGGATACGATATGAACTTATTTCTGATTGGTATCCAATTGAACAATTAGGCGAACTCTATTTTGGAGTTCAATCCGAATATTCATCTAATGCAACTATAAGTTTCAAACCGCAATTTGAATCAGTTAAGTTAAAATTGCTAAACGACATGTATTTCAATCAGTTGGCTCACGATGGCAAGGAAATAAACAGCACACAAGTTTTAACATATCTATTATACAATAAAGAGAGTGTTAATGATGAAAATCCAATATCAAACCATATGATTGAAGAAACTCAAAAAAGTGTGATAAAAAAATATAGTGCGGATGATTTGATAATTGAAAATGAAATAATCGAACCAACAGATTATTTTGTCGAGCAAGTTATTGGAAACGTAATTTATATTAAAAAAAATAGTGTTAAATTCAAGGGCAATATTTCGATAGCTACTGGTTACACGGTGGTAGTTGAGGCATTTTGGCAAATAGATGTAGACCCTGATTGCATAATCGACCCTAATATTAGTATGGAAATCAAAAGAGATTTTTATAATTTTCCAGAAACCAAGGAAACGACAAAGGATGATCTCTTAACTTTTTGTACAGGAGAAAATAAAAAATACAAAGCAAACCAATATGGAAGTCCCATGCCCGTGGTTGAAGACAGCCCTCAACAAACAAAAGGCGTGAAGAACAATAATGAATCTTTCATGATTTTCCCAAATCCAAGTAGCTCTTTTTTAACCATTTCAATGAATTTTTCAAATAATGGAACTTATATTTTGAAGCTATTTGATATGATGGGTAAAGAAGTATTGGAAAACTCTTTTGACATTACTGAAAACAAAGGAATAAAAACCATTTCAACAGATACTTTGTGCAATGGTGTTTATTTAGTGGAAATTAGCAATGGAGAACACAAATTCACCAAAAAACTCATAATACAACACTAATATTTTGATTCAAAAAAGGACGAGTATTCTGAAAATTAGAAAACATTTTCAGAATACTCATCCTTAAATTGGTAATTATTATATCTTAAAAAATAATTTTCGCCTAACTTTCTTTACACAACACTTCTCAAGCAAAACAGGTTCAACCTATAATAAATTAGTTCACTAGATTGAATAAATAAAAACATATTTTTATACAAAATGAATAACTCAGATATAATAAATATAATAACGGCTATAAGCACCTTAGCCTTGGCTGCTGTAGCCATATATGGTGAAACAATAAAAAGATGGTTAAACAGTCCACGAGTAGAAGTTTTATTAAAAAATCCTTTTGGCGATTTCACCACCATGGCTAATGAAATTGACAGATTTAACTCTGCCTATTGCTATCATTTAAGCGTCATTAACAAAAAACCTAAATCCGTTGCAAACAACTGTTATGTACAGATAGTCCAAATAGACAAATTAACAGAAATCGGCAGACAAAGAATAGATTTAAATGTTCCAGTTTATATAAGATGGGTACCAAATGAACTTAGGGAGTTCACTATTAATTTATCACATGAAAGGCAAATAGATTTTGGCTATCTTAATCAAGGTGACAATGCTTTTACTCCTTGGCTTCAAACATATCCTAATAATTTCAAAGGGCATGTTGAATCTGAAACAACTCTGATCTTTTCATTACAAGTTTTCGCTGATTCTTATAAATCAGAAATATTTGAATTTTCTGTATATTGGAATGGAGTTTTTGATGAAAATCCTGAACAAATGTCAAAGAATTTAGTGATTAAGAAATATGGATGAATTTAATTTCGCAGTTCTAACTTTTTTTTGCTGAAAAACAATTCAAATCTCCATTCTTCCCCCAGCATTAAACCTCCCAGTAGATGTTGCTTTGCCTTTATCTACTTGTATAATTACATCAACCTCATGAGCGTGTTCGTTAACACCTTTGAAGTTACCTTCCTTCGTTGTGTGATAAATAAAGATGAATGATGTATCAGGGTGCATTTTGCGCAATTGATCAATGGCATTCACATCCATACCTGCTTTGGAAACACTGTCAATGAAAACGAATTTAAAATCATTGAGGTTTTCAGGAACGCGGTCGGTGATGTAGAGGTTTGAATGATACGCCTTTAATCGTTCAATCTTTTCCTTTAATGTATACCCAAACCCTTCTTCAATCGCGCAATACAATACCTTGCCGTGTTGTGAAGCCAGGTAGTTCGCAAAATCCAAACACATGGTAGATTTACCCGACTTGGGAAGTCCGTATACCATGGCAGTAAACCCTACACTTGGATCACCAATCAATTCACGGTACTTGCCCTTAAGGCCTATTGTTTGAAAGTCCATGGCTAGCAGTTCGCCAGAGCTTACAATCATTCCATTGTCTTCATCATGGCCGTTTAGGCTTTTTTTTTGAGCAAACAGGTCTTCGCCCAAAAGACCCATCAGTCCGTTGAGCTGTGCTTTGTTTATATTCAACATCGCAGTGTCTCCGTCAATGTAGCTCTTAAGGGTTTGATAGGCTTCATTCAACTTGTCGGCATACTTATCGGACTTGGTTATTTTTCCTTGTTCAACGGATTTTTTGATGCGACGAAAGAGTCTCTCCGCCTTATTCTTGACATCTCTTTTACCGTTGAAAGCAATGTATGCTTTGAGTAAAGCAACGGACAACAGGCCTTCTTGGCTGTGTGCGATTTCCAGGTATCGTTTCAAACTCTTATTGTCAATCTTGATTTCAGCCATATCACCCATTTTCTCATAACAAGAAATTAGCTGCTGCTGCATGGTCTCTACCTCCTCGGCATAAGGAGACAACTTCCCTATCCTTCGCTCAACGATGGCTTTTTGAAGACTGTGCAACAGGGTTAATATTTGCGCTTGGCTTTTCACTTTGCCATGTATTGCTGCATAGCGCTTGATGAACTGTTCATCCGTGTCGATGTGCTCAACCCCTTGTGATTTATATTCTTCCTTTTCAGCTGCCGCCTTTTTCACCGGAGTTTTCTTGGGGACTGATGCCGGCTTAGCCGCTGAAGCTGTCTTCGGCTCCACCGT
>JACCDG010491876.1_pt1 | contig 16412 bp, 16 predicted proteins | sample 7442471 | NCBI WGS metagenome assembly JACCDG01 (sample SAMN15323444, study PRJNA562643) | freshwater metagenome | isolation source: river surface water | place: USA:Blue River Watershed | collected 2017-08-17 | reverse complement strand
GTAGCGAAGATTGTTCGCGACGGTCAAGTTGAGTTGGCAGAAGTTGCTGAAGCTCAATTAGAGCAGTTCCAAGAAGGCGTGCAAAACTGGGTAAACACTTTTGCAGCTAATGCACCAGCTGGTTCAGATGTATTTGTAAACGCATTGAAAACTTCTGTTGGTTCAGCATTGCAAGGTTTCGAGCAATTCCAAGCTGCTGCTAAAGAAGCTGCTGCTGTTGCTGAAGCAAACGCAGAGCAAGCTGTTGAAGCAATTCAAGGTTTTGCTAAGCAAGCTAAATCAGCTGCTGCTAAGCCTGCAACACGTGCAACAGCAGCTAAGAAGCCAGCTGCTCGTCGCGGTCGTAAGTAATTAGCGATAGAGTTAGTTGCGCAAGCACTGACTCAATGCTCTGCAAAGAGCGCAGTAAGAAAAAACCCGCATGATGAATGCGGGTTTTTTTATTGTCAAAGTAATTAAATGATGATGATTTATTCGTCATCCGCAACATCAGTCAATTTACTTGGTAATGATTTATTGGGTTTAACACCAAGCTTTTTGACATTCTCCGCCGTGCGAATCAAATTACCACGACCGGTTTTTAATTTGCCAACTGCGTCTGTATAACTGATTTGGGCTTGTTCTAAGCGCTGCCCAACTTTATCCAAATCTTCAACAAAGCCAACAAACTTGTCATAAAGAGAAGCGCATTGACGAGCGATTTCTTGGGCATTGCGATTCTGATGTTCTTGACGCCACAGGTGTGCCACGGTTCTAACAGTGGCTAATAAAGTACTTGGGCAAACGATCACGATGTTCTTCTTTAGGGCCTCTTGATATATATCAGGTGCATGACGCATGGCTGCCAAGAAGGCTGGCTCAATTGGAATGAACATCAATACAAAGTCGATTGAACCAACTCCATAAAGGTTTTGGTAGTTCTTGGCAGACAAGCCTTGAATATGTTGCTTGATTGATAGAACATGACTGTTCAACTCAGCAGTTTTGATGGAATCATCATCCGCTTGAATGTAACGCGTGTAAGCGGTGATAGAAACTTTACTGTCAATCACCAAGTGTTTGGATTCAGGTAGACGAATCACCACGTCAGGTTGCAGTCTTGATCCATCGCTGATAGTTTGAGTGTCTTGCACAAGGTATTCTTCGCCTTTGCGCAATCCTGAGTTTTCTAAAATGGTTTCTAGAACCAATTCACCCCAATCACCTTGAGTTTTGGATTCACCTTTGAGGGCGTTGGTGAGAGCGCGAGTTTCATCCGTCATACGCAGGTTAAGACCTGCCAGTTTTTCAACTTCTTGTTTTAAGGCAAAGCGTTCTCGTGCTTCAGATTGATAGGTCTCATCCACTTGTTTACGAAAGTCGGTGAGTTTTTCTTGCAGTGGTTTTAAAAGAGTATCGAGATTTTGCTGGTTTTGTTCAGCAAAGCGTTTTGATTTTTCTTCGAGGATCTCATTGGCAAGATTTTTAAACTGATCAGAAAGAACAGATTTTGCTTCTTGCGCTGTTTGTTGAAGGGTGGCTAGTTTGTCAGCACTTTGGCGACGTTCAGCGGCTAACTCGGTTTCTGCTCTAACCCTGGCCTGACCTTGTTGCCAAGCGTAGTAGAGGCTGAACAGGGCAATGAAGCAAAAAAGAGCCAGTAATAGAAAAGCGATTGTTGTGTCCATATCGCTATGCTAAACCAATGCTAGCTCTCTATGAGAGCTAGTCTTTAAATAAATAGAAATAATGGTTTTGCTTAGGCTTGTAGGAGGTATTACTTAAGCTTTTAGCAATTGCTGCAATTCACCGCTTTGGTACATTTCAGTCATGATGTCTGAGCCACCGATGAACTCACCATTCACATAGAGCTGAGGAATGGTTGGCCAGTTTGCATATACCTTGATGCCTTCACGGATGTCTTGATCTTCCAAAACGTTGACTGTGTGTGGCTTTGTGACGCCGCAGGCTTGCAAAATTTGAATGGCTCTTCCTGAGAAGCCGCATTGCGGAAACTGAGCATTGCCCTTCATGAATAAAACAACTGGGTTGCTTTCAACGATTTCTTTGATTTGTGCTTGTGTGTCCATGGTACTTCCTTATGTAGATGTCTTATTTTAGCCAAGCTTAACAGACGCTGCTTGATTGGCCGATGCGACGCGCCAAATACCCGCAAGATCCTGGTGGGCTTTGATATTTGTGTAGTTTTGTTCTTTCAGCAACTGACAAACTTGTTTTGTTTGATCAAAGCCATGCTCCACCAAGATGAATCCATCCGCTGCTAAATAAGCAGGGGCTTCTTTAAAGATGTTGCGGTATGCCATCAAGCCATCATGCTCATCGGTCAGTGCCGAGCTTGGTTCAAAGCGCAAGTCGCCCATGGATAAGTGATGATCACCCGCTGGAATGTAGGGAGGATTGCTCACGATCACATCAAATAGGTGGTCTTCAGTTGATGAAGCTGTGATTTGACTAGTCAGGCCATCAAACCAATTCGATTGAATGAACTTCACTGAGTTCAGATTTAAAAGGCCGGCATTTTCTTGGGCGATCTTGAGTGCTTCGACACTGAGATCCACGCAAGTGACTTGAGCGTTAGGAAGGTTCTTGGCCAAGGCCAAACCAATCGCGCCACTGCCTGTGCCCAAATCCAGAATCTTGGGTGTTTTTTTGCCTGATGATCGAAGATGATCAATCGTCAACTCAACCAAGAGTTCTGTTTCAGGTCTTGGGATTAAAACGCCAGGAGCTACTTTGAGTTCAATATTGAAAAACCCTTTTTTACCAATCAAGTAAGCGACGGGATGACCTTCTAAGCGTTGCTTTTCTAATACTGTCCATTCTTCAAGCAAGGCCTTGGGTAATTGATCTGTGTCGCGACTAATCATTGCAGACTTTGGCCAATTCAAATGTTGATGAATCAAGTGAGCCAACAACACTTTGGCATCCACTTTGTCCAAAGTGCTTGTTTTAAGAAGTTCTTGAATGGTTGACACTTTAAATGTCACCCAAGCTGGCCAATAGCTCAGCTTGGTGTTCGGCAGATAATGCGTTCAAAAGATCTTGAATGTCACCGTCCATCATGGCATCAATCTTGTATAGAGTGAGATTGATGCGGTGGTCGGTGATGCGTCCTTGAGGGAAGTTGTAGGTGCGGATGCGATCACTGCGATCACCCGAGCCGACCAAGCTCTTGCGAGTTTCAGCTTCTTTGTCATGCGCAGCGCGACGCTTGGCATCCATGATTCTTGATACCAGGACTTTCATGGCTTGATCTTTGTTACGGTGTTGGCTGCGATCATCTTGGCATTCCACTACAGTTCCTGTTGGGATGTGGGTGATGCGCACCGCAGAGTCTGTTTTATTGATGTGCTGACCACCCGCACCTGAGGCTCTGAATGTGTCAATGCGCAAATCAGCAGGATTGATTTCAATATCGCTGATTTCATCAGCTTCAGGCATCACGGCGACTGTGCAGGCTGATGTGTGTATGCGTCCTTGTGTTTCTGTTTGCGGCACGCGTTGAACACGATGACCGCCTGATTCAAATTTGAGTCTTGAGAAAGCACTTTGACCAACAATGCGCAAAATGACTTCTTTGTAACCACCCAAATCTGATTCTGAAGCGCTCACCACTTCAACCTGCCAACGCTGTCTTTCAGCAAAGCGTGTGTACATCCTGAATAAGTCAGCAGCGAATAAAGCGCTTTCATCACCGCCGGTGCCCGCACGAATTTCCAAAAAGATATTTTTGTCATCATTGGGATCTTTGGGTAATAGCAGGCGCTGTAAATCAGCTTGCATGGTTTCCATGCGTGCTTTGGCAGATTTGATTTCTTCTTCTGCGAAGTCTTTCATTTCAGGATCGGCTTGCATCGCTAAAGCGGCTTGCTCATCGGCTTCTGCTTGAAGGAATAGCTGGAATTGTTCGACAACAGGGGATATCTCCGCATGCTCGCGATTGAGTTTGCGGTACTGATCCATGTCCTTGGTGATTTCTTCCTGGACTAACAATGAATTGAGTTCTGCGAGCCTGGCATCTAACTGCTCAAGCTTCGCTTTCATACTTGGTTTCATCTATTGGCTGGAGTTATTTGACCGAAATAAGCCCGGTAAGATTTTCATGAGTGCTTCACGCTCTTCGCCTTGCGCATGTTGCAAAGCATGTAAAGAGCCGTGTAAAAATTTATTGGTGAGGCCTTGGGCTAAAAGATCTAGTACCACTTGTGGGTCTTCACCTTTGGCGAGCAGTTTACGGGCGCGCTCAAGCTCCATGGAGCTCAAGTCTTCACCGCGTTGACGCAAGTCTTGAATCAAAGGCACTGTGCCTCTGGTTTCTAACCAGTGCATGAAATGCGAAACGCGAGTTTCAATGATTGCTTCCGCTTGACCGACGGCTGCTTGACGAGAGTCTGAGCCCGCTTGAACAATGTCACTCAAGTCATCAACGGTGTAGAGATACACGTCGTTTAATTTGCCTACCTCAGCTTCAATGTCACGAGGTACCGCTAAATCGACCATCACCACTGGGCGATGACGACGTTGCTTGACGGCGTTTTCAACCATGCCCAAGCCAATGATCGGTAAGGTACTGGCAGTGCAAGAAACCACAATGTCAAAGTCATGCAAGCGTGTCGGCAAATCAGAGAGGCGCAAAGATTCTGTTGCCAAGCCTTGTTCTGATAATTGATCAGCCAGTTCTTGGCCGCGCTCTAAGGTGCGATTGGCCACAGCCATTAATTTTGGTTTGCGCGCTGCAAAATGCGTGGCGCACAAATTGATCATTTCACCAGCACCGATGAATAAAACTTTTTGATCAGAAACGCTTTCAAAAATTCTTTCAGATAGGCGTACCGCAGCAGCTGCCATTGAAATCGAGTGTGCTCCGATTTCAGTGGTGCCACGAACTTCTTTGGCGACCTGAAAAGTTTTTTGAAAAAGTTGATTGAGGTAAGTGCCTAGTGAGCCAGCTTCATCAGCAGAGCGCACCGCATCTTTTAACTGCCCTAGAATTTGTGTTTCGCCAACCACCATTGAATCTAAACCACAGGCCACTCTGAACGCATGACGAACAGCCAGTGATTGTGGCAAGACATAAACGTGAGGCATTAATTCTTGGTGATCGATGCCGCGAGATTTGGCGAGCCATTCAATCGCACTTTTCTTCAGTAAAGAAGATTGCTGATCAGCATGCTCGTCATTGGCAGCGCAATACAATTCTGTTCTATTGCAAGTCGATAAGATCGTTGCTTCTGGCAAATCTGTTTCAGATACACTGGCCAAATGATCTTTCAGATGATGCAAGGCAGGCTGAATCATCTCAGGTGTGAATGCCACCTGTTCACGCACCTGAATCGGTGCGGTGTGATGATTAATGCCCAATGTCAAAATCTGCATAACGAAATTATAAGTTTTTCATGGAGTTAGGATGAGTTTTCTAGCATTTTTAGTGTTTGGTGGATTGGTTGGTTTTATCAGTGCCTACTTCCATCCTAAAAAATTGAGTAAAAACACGTCCTTTTTTAAGAAATATGGGTGGGCTGTGTTGATTGGAGTCTCATCTTCAGCAATCGCATCGATTTTGGGCCAAAGCTTGAAATTCTTTCAATCCGGGCAAGTTTTGGAGTGGTTATCAGCCATGGTTTTTGCGATTTTCTGCGTTTTTTTGTTCAAATTAGGCCAAAAATGACCATAAAACGATGAAAAATGGCTAAAAATCAAAAAACCTGAAATTTGGCTTCATTTTGCTTAATTTCATGTGATTTCGGTGATTAAATTAAAAAAGGGCTCAGATTTGAGCCCTTTTTTATGGGGGTTGGCTTTTTAGACCGTGATTAGACCTCAATCAAACATTGAAGAGGAAATTCAGAACGTCACCATCTTTGACAACATACTCTTTGCCTTCGGCGCGCATCTTGCCAGCTTCTTTTGCACCCGTCTCACCCTTGAGGCTGACGAAATCGTCAAAAGCGATGGTTTGTGCACGAATAAAGCCGCGTTCAAAGTCGGTATGGATCACACCGGCCGCTTGAGGGGCTGTGTCACCAATCCGAATCGTCCAAGCACGAACTTCCTTAACGCCTGCTGTGAAGTAGGTTTGAAGACCGAGCAAGTTAAAGCCGGCTCTGATCACACGATCAAGACCTGGTTCATCCATACCCATATCACTTAAGAATTCTTTTTTATCGGCATCTTCTAGCTCTGCAATCTCTGCCTCAATGGCAGCGCATACAGCCACCACAGGGGCTTTTTCAATCGCCGCATGAGCCTTCACCGCATCAAGGTGAGGATTGTTCTCAAAGCCATCTTCTTTGACGTTGGCAACGTACATCACTGGTTTGGCAGTGATGAGGCAGAAAGGCTTTAAGAGCGCCAAATCTTCTTCGCTTAAACCCATGGCGCGCACGGGTTTGGCTTCATTGAGTTGGGCTTGTACTTTGGCTAGCAAAGGAGCCAAGGCATTAGCTTCTTTGTCATTGCCAGACTTCGCAGCTTTTGAATAACGGGCATAGGCTTTATCCACTGTACCCAAGTCTGCCAGTGCTAACTCGGTGTCGATGACGCCGATGTCAGAGATTGGATCGACCTTGCCGGCCACGTGGATCACGTTGCCGTCTTCAAAACAGCGCACCACATGGGTGATGGCATCGGTTTCTCGAATATTGGCCAAGAACTGATTGCCCAGCCCTTCGCCTTTCGAGGCACCGGCTACCAAGCCAGCGATGTCCACGAATTCAACCACGGCGGGCAAAATGCGTTCAGGTTTAACAATTTCCGCTAACTGAGCCAAGCGAGGGTCTGGAACCTCGACCACACCGACATTGGGCTCAATAGTGCAAAAAGGATAGTTCTCCGCTGCGATACCAGCTTTGGTAAGCGCATTAAATAGAGTTGATTTGCCGACGTTAGGCAGGCCGACGATGCCACATTTTAAAGACATAGAGCGTTATTATTCCATGTATGAAGACTTATGACCTTATTATCGTCGGAGCAGGCATTACTGGGAAGGCAACTTCTTTGCGTTTAGCGCAATTGGGTTTGAAGATTTTGCATTTGGCGCCGAGCTTTGAAGTTGGTTTTCAGGGCAATGATTCCAAGGTTTGGGACAGTCGTATTTACGCTTTATCAGCCAGCAGTAAAAACTTATTAGAGCAAATGCATGTTTGGTCAGCGTTAGATCAATCGCGTATTCAGGTGGTGAGTGATATGCGTGTGTTTGGCGATAGCGGACACGCTGATGATGAAATTCATTTTTCAGCATTCAGTGCCACCGTTCCACAGCTCTCTTGGATTGTTGAATCTGGTCATATTGAAAAAACCTTGGATGCAGCTATTCAGTTCCAGGGTTTGATTGAACGCATCACTGACAAAGTAAGCGGTGTTGTTTCAAACAATGAAGGCGTCACAGTCACAACGCAATCTGGTTTGAGTGTTGGAGGCAAACTTGTCTTGGCTGCCGATGGGGCTCATTCATTTGTGAGAGAGCAGCTTCAAATCGAGACCACTCAAAATGATTATGATCAAATCGGTGTGGTCGCAAATTTTCAAGCTGAAAAACATCATCAAAGCACTGCTTGCCAATGGTTCTTACCAGGCGGTGAAATTTTGGCTTTGCTACCTTTGCCAGATAAAAAACTTTCAATGGTTTGGTCAGCTTCCACTGAGCATGCCGAGCGATTAAAAAAACTCAGTCCTGAATCATTGTGTGCGGAAGTGATGAGAGCTGCTCAAGGTCAGGTTGCGCAAAGAACAGGTCAGTTGCAGATGTTGACAGCTCAACAAGGCTTTCCATTAAGACGCATGAAGGCCAAGCGCATGATTGCTCCAGATGTAAGGCCTCGCATTGTGTTGATTGGAGATGCGGCGCATGTGATGCATCCATTGGCGGGCCAAGGTCTTAATTTGGGTTTGAGAGACGTGGCAAGCCTGGCAGACATTTTAGATAGTAAAGAAGCATTCAGAGCGTTTGATGACCCTGTGCTGCTAAGAAGGTTCGAGCGTGCGCGACATGGTGATACCGATGCATTGCTTTTTACAACCGACCGTTTGCAAAAACTTTTTGCAAACGAAGCTGGGCATGTGAAAACAATTAGAAATTTAGGCATGAAATTAGTTAATCGTAGTCATTTTTTAAAGAGACAATTGATCAAGCAGGCTTTGGCTTGATCAACGCCACAGCAATTTAATTTATTGGGAAGTTATTGGAAAACTTATGAAATTATTTAAAACCATCAATCTAGTTTGCGCCATGGGCGTCGCTTCATTATTGAGTTTTTCAGTGGCTGCTCAAGGCAATCCTGAAGCCAAGATCAAAGCAGAGATGCAAAAGCAATTGGGTGAGCGGGCCAAAATAGACACTGTGCGCACAACCCCGATGGCCGGTTTGTATGAGGTGACGATCGGCACTGATATTGTTTACACAGACGCCAGCGCACGCTATTTGATTCAGGGTGAAGTAGTTGATTTAAAAACTGGCACCAATCTCACAGAGCAACGCAGCAATGATTTGAATCGTATTCGTTGGGCAGATTTACCTTTGAATGATGCCATCAAGGTGGTGCGCGGCAAAGGCACTCGTCAAGTGGCAGTGTTTGCTGATCCAAATTGTGGTTTTTGCAAGCGTTTAGAGAAAAGTTTTCAGCAGTTAGACAACGTCACGATTTACACATTCTTGGTGCCAATGTTATCTGCTGATTCGCTCACCAAGTCGCAGCAGATTTGGTGTTCATCAGATAAAAATAAAGCTTGGAATGATTGGATGATCAATAACCAAGCGCCTACTGGTAAGGGTGATTGCGGCAATCCATTGGAGCGCAATACAGCCTTGGCAAGAAAGTTGGGCGTGACAGGAACCCCAGCGATGTTCTTCACAGATGGCTCACGTGTGAATGGTGCAGTACCGATCGCACAAATTGAAAAAAAATTGAAGTGATTGCGAAGTGATTGAATCAATGCCAAAAACCAGGTTCACTAGTATCACAAAAGACAAAGGCTTCAAAGGCAAGCAGTCAAAGAATTCCATCACCTATGTGATTGGATGTGATGATTGGCGAGCTCATCGCTTTGATGTTGTGATGCAAATTCCTGGTGAGATTGCCAGTAAAGGCCCCCTTCGTTTGCAATTACCAGCCTGGATTCCGGGCAGTTACATGATCCGAGATTTTTCAAAGCATCTTGAGTCAATCACTGCTTCTGAAATTATTTCTGCCAAATCCATCAAGCCAATCAAACTGATCAAAATTGATAGCCATACTTGGGAATTGAAATCCAAGCAAGATGTAGAGGTGAGATATCAGGTGTATGCCTTCGATACTTCCGTGCGAGCAGCTTACTTGGATCAAGAGAGAGCTTTTTTTAATGCCAGCAGTTTGTGTTTGCAGTTGTTGGGTTTTGCAAACATCCCTTGTGATGTGAAGTTGCTCGAGCCCAAAGATCCTGACATGAGTCAGCGTTGGTCTGTGCAAACCACATTACCGGCTGTGCAAATCAAGCGTTCAGGCTTTGGGGTCTATCAAGCAGAGAGTTACGATGCCTTGATTGATCATCCAGTGGCCATGGGTGAGTTCCAGGTGATTCAGTGGCAAGTGCATGGCACGCCTCACCGCATGGTGATTCAGGGATTGTTGGATGGCGTGGATGAGCGTCAATTGAGCAAGGACTTGAAAGCCATTTGTGAAGCTCACATCAGCTTTTTTGAACCAGAAAAACCAAGAGCTCCTTTTAAAGAGTATTGCTTCATCGTCAATGCTGTGGGCGATGGTTATGGTGGTTTAGAGCATCGCAACAGCACGGTTCTTTTGTGCAAGCGTGCTGATTTGCCTTACCCTGAACAAAATTTACAAAAGCATGAAGCCTATGAAGATTTTCTTGGTTTGTGCAGTCATGAGTATTTCCATTCGTGGATGGTCAAGCGAGTCAAACCCAAAGCATTTGATCCTTATGTCTTAGATCAAAAAAATCATACGCGCTTGCTCTGGTTATTTGAGGGCTTCACCAGTTACTACGATGATCTTCAGTTATTCAGAAGTCAGAGAATTGATTTGGCTGCTTACCTTAAGCGTCTTGAAAAAACTTGGAACATGGTTTTGCGTGGGCCGGGCAGGCACAAGCAAAGTTTGTCAGAGAGTTCTTTTGATGCCTGGACCAAGTATTACCAAATGGATGAGAACACACCCAATGCCGTGGTGAGTTATTACGCCAAAGGATCATTATTGGCATTGGCCCTTGATTTAAAGATTCGTGAACACACCAAGCAAAAACAATCCTTGGATGATGTGATGCGACATCTGTGGCAAATGTATCAATTGACTGAAATAGGCATGGCTGAAGATGATTTTGATCATGCCATTGAGTTTGTGATTGGTTCTGGTTTCAAAGCTACTTGGCAACAAATCAAGCGTGATTTTATTGACGGCGTTCATGACTTGCCTTTAGAGACCTTATTGCAAAAAGTGGGTGTCAAGGTTCAGTTGAAAAAAGCCCTAGCCACTGAGAGTCCAGAGGTGGCTAAACAGCTCTTGGGTATACGAACAACTGTGAACAATGGTTGGGTCAGACTGACCCATGTCTTGGATGGTGGTTTGGCGCAAGAAGCAGGTTTGTCCGCAGGCGATCATTTGGCATCAATCAACGGTGAGCGTGTCACACCTGGTCGTTTAGAAGAACTCCTATTGCCATTGATTCAAAAGTTATGCCGAGGTCAAGTGGTCAAGTTCTTGGTTTATCGCCATGACAAAGAGTTGACCTTGAGTATTCAATCTGCCAAAACCAAAGAAAATGTTTTGGCGGCTAAGCCAAAGCAATACTCTTTGTCCGTTTAATTTTTTATTCGCTCAATCTTCTGAATTTTCTTAGCTAATGCCATCACCGTTTTCAATCCAAGCCTCATTGCCAGGTGATTGGCTTGAATTGATTCAATCTGAATTAGCCTCTGGTCGCTTTGAGTGTTTAGAGCAAGAAGTGCCATCTATTTACAGCAAGCATCCAGAAGAGATTGCGCCATCGCTAGAAAATATTTTCCGCGCATTCAAAGAAACATCAGTAGAGCAAACCAAGGTGATCATTTTGGGTCAAGACCCATACCAAACCCCTGGCTTGGCTCAGGGTTTGTCATTTTCTATTCCAAAAGAAATCAAACCTGGTTGGAGAGCATTCCCAAGCTCTTTGAGAAACATCAGCAAGGCTTTGGCCTTAGATGGTTATCAAGCCCTGCCCCATGGCGATTTGAGCTCTTGGGCTGCGCAAGGGGTTCTTTTATTGAATGCCACATTGACTGTCCAACTCAATTTAGCCGGATCTCATGCGCAGCTTGGCTGGCAAGATTTAACGGATGTGCTTTTGTATCAATTGGCCAAGAAAAAATCTTTGATTTGGATGTTGTGGGGTGCGCACGCACAAAAGAAACAAGCTTTGATTGAAGAAGCCAGTCAGGAGTCTGGGATGAAGCAAGAAATTTTGACGGCTTCGCACCCATCTGGCTTGAGTGTATACAAAACCAAAGAGCCTTTTATTTACCCGGGTGATCAGCAATCATGCGGACACTTTCGCAAGGCCAATGAGCTTTTGCTTCAAAGAGGCTTAAAGCCGATTGAGTGGTCAGGCCTTGGTTAGGCTTACTGCTTTTTAATCTTTAAATAGTTCTGCTAAAGCTGCGCCTGGATCTTCTTGGCGCATGAAAGCTTCACCGACCAAGAAAGCATCCACTTTCGCGGCGCGCATCAAAGCAACGTCTGCTCTTGTGAGAATACCGCTCTCTGTGACCACGCGTTTTTCTGCAGGAATTTCTTTTAGTAAAGAAAGCGTGGTGTCCAAACTAACTTCAAAAGTGCGTAAATTGCGATTATTGATTCCCAGTAATGGTGTCTTCAGTACCAAGGCGCGTTCTAGTTCGTAGGCATCGTGCACTTCTACCAACACATCCATTTGTAGCTCATGGGCAATGCTTTCAAAGTCTTGCATTTGCGCATCATCTAAAGCTGCTGCAATTAAAAGAATGGCATCGGCACCCATTGCACGCGCTTCATAAACTTGATACGGATCGACCAAGAAGTCTTTGCGCAATACAGGGATACTGCAAGCTTGACGAGCTTCGCGCAAATATTGAGCAGAACCTTGAAAATATTCTTTATCAGTTAAAACCGATAAACAGGCAGCACCATTTTTTTCGTAAGACTGAGCAATTTGTGCTGGATTGAAGTCTTCTCGAAAAACGCCTTTGCTTGGGCTGGCTTTTTTAATTTCTGTGATGACCCCAGCATGACCTTGAGAAATTTTTTCTTCAATGCTGGCAGAAAAACCTCTGGGTTTTAAACCCGCCGCTTGAATACTTGATTCTGCATCAGCTCTGAGCACATGCATCGGAACTTGAGAAGAAGCTTTGGCCACTTCGTCAAATTTGGTTGCCAGAATACGTTTCAGAATATCGCTCATAAATACTTTATAGGTGGTTAAGTGTCTAGCTTACGCTAATGTGATTAACATTTCAGTGGGGTGGCTCACGCTAATAATTGCGTGGTTTTGATGAACTCATCCAGTTTAGCTTTTGCTTTGCCAGAAGCAATGGATTGTCTGGCAAGCTCTAGGCCATGAGCAATGTCTTTGGCAATGTCTGCAGCGTAAAGAGCAGCGCCCGCATTCAAGCAAACGATGTCTTGCGCAGGACCAGGCTCATTGGCCAAAACGCCCAATAGAATCTTTTTCGATTCTGTTGAATCGGCCACTTTGAATGTGTTGGTTTTGCAAACCGTTAAACCAAAGTCTTGTGGTTTGATTTCATATTCTTTGATCTGACCATCTTTGAGCTCACCAACCATGGTCGGTGCTTCTAGAGATATTTCGTCTAATCCATCTTTGCCATAAACCACCAAGGCGTGTTTCATGCCCAGTTTTTGAAGAACTCTGATTTGTACGCCGACCAAATCTGGATGAAAAACACCCATCAACATGTGCGCAGCATTGGCTGGATTGGTGAGAGGACCCAAGATATTGAAAATAGTGCGCACGCCCATTTCTTTGCGAACAGGGGCCACGTTTTTCATGGCGGGGTGATGGTTTGGTGCAAACATGAAACCAATGCCACAGCTGTTTAGTGATTCAGCCACCTGAGGTGCTTGCAATGTGATTTGCACACCCAGTGCTTCAAGAACATCGGCTGCACCTGACTTACTGCTCACACTTCGGTTGCCATGCTTGGCAACTTTTGCGCCAGCTCCAGCAGCCACAAACATAGCCGTGGTTGAAATATTGAAGGTGTGCGCACCATCGCCACCTGTCCCCACAATATCAACAAAGTGGCTGTTGTCAGCCACAGATACTTTGGTCGCGAATTCACGCATCACCATGGCAGCAGCTGTGATTTCACCAATCGTTTCTTTTTTGGTGCGCAAGCCCGTCAAGATCGCAGCTGTCAGCATGGGTGATAACTCACCAGACATGATCGAGCGCATGATGTGCATCATGTCATCGTGTTTGATTTCTTGATGTTCAATGCAGCTGAGTAATGCTTCTTGTGGAGTAATGGCCATAGTGTTAATTCAATTAGATTGTTTAGGCGACTGTTGCTTTTGTGGTTTTAAGAAAGTTATTCAATAACTCATGACCATATTCAGACAGAATAGATTCTGGGTGGAACTGAACACCTTCAACAGCAAACTTTTTATGACGCACGCCCATGATCTCGCCATCATCCGTCCATGCAGTGATTTCTAAGTCAGCGGGCAAACTTTCTTTTTCGATCGCCAATGAGTGGTAACGCGTCACAGTGAAGTCTTTTGGTAAATCTTTGAATACACCGGTTTGGTGTGTGTGAACCGTGTCTGTTTTGCCGTGCATCACTCGTTTGGCACGAATCACTTTGCCGCCAAAGGCTTCACCAATCGCTTGGTGCCCTAAGCACACGCCCAAGAGTGGCACCTTGCCAGCGAAGTGTTGCAGAGCGGCCACTGAGATACCAGCTTCTTTAGGGCTGCATGGGCCTGGAGAAATACAAATATGATCAGGTTTCAGAGCTTCAATTTCAGCGATGGTGATTTCGTCATTGCGAAACACTTTCACTTCTGCACCTAACTCACCAAAGTATTGAACCAGGTTATAGGTGAAGGAGTCGTAATTATCAATCATGATCAGCATGAAGACCTCCTTGAACCATTTCTACTGCGCGCAATACTGCCCGAGCTTTTGCTTCTGTTTCTTTCCATTCTGATTCAGGATCAGAGTCAGCCACCACGCCAGCACCTGCTTGAGCGTGAACCATGCCATCTTTGATCACTCCTGTGCGAATCACAATCGCCACATCCATGTCACCTGAGAATGATAGGTAGCCAGCTGCGCCACCATAAACACCGCGTTTGACGATTTCCATTTCATCGATGATTTCCATCGCACGAATTTTTGGCGCACCTGACAATGTGCCAGCAGGGAATGTGGCTTTTAATACATCCATGTTGCTAGCATCATTCAATAGCTCACCTTCTACAGAGCTCACAATGTGTTGAACATGAGAATACTTTTCGATCACCATGCGATCTGTGACTTTCACTGTGCCATTTTTAGCGATTCTGCCCACATCGTTGCGAGCCAAGTCGATGAGCATCACATGCTCTGCGATTTCTTTTGGATCTGCCAAAAGTTCTTTGGCTAACTGAGCATCTTGCTCCGGATTGCTGCCACGTGGTCGTGTTCCCGCAATCGGGCGCACAATCACAAAACGTTTTTCTTGACCATCAATCTGTCTCTTTTCTTGACGCACGAGGATTTCTGGAGAAGACCCAACAATCTGGTGATCGCCAAAATCATACAAATACATGTAGGGCGATGGGTTCAAAGAGCGCAAGGCACGGTACAAGGACAAAGGTGAGTCGCTGAATGGCTGACTGATTCTTTGGCCAATCACCACTTGCATACAGTCCCCAGCCAAAATATATTCTTTGGTGCGTTTCACCGCATCCATGAAATCTACTTTGCCAAAGCGACGAATCGCTTCGGTTTTGGAAGAGGCGCTGTTGCTTGGTTTTTTAACCGGGGCATCAAGACTAGCGAGTAATTCTTTTAAGCGCTTCTCGGCAGCGTCATACGAGGCCGGCTCTTGAGGGTTGGCGTACACAATCAAGTACAACTTACCTGCCAAGTTATCGATGACTGCCAACTCTTCTGTCAGCATCAGCTGAATGTCAGGTGTGTTGATTTCATCTGGCAAAGAGTTTTTTGCTAAACGTGGTTCGATGTAACGAATCGTGTCGTAACCAAAGTAACCAGCCAAGCCACCGCAAAATCTTGGTAAACCATCTTGGAGGAATACTTTGAAGCGCGCATGGTAACTGGCGATAAAGTCCAAAGGGTTGCCGTGATCGGTTTCAACTACTTTGCCATCTGTGATGACTTGAGTGACTGTCTTGTTAGGGCCGCCCGTGACCTTGATGAGAGTTTTGGCTTGCAAGCCAATGATGGAGTAGCGACCAAAGCGTTCGCCGCCGACCACCGACTCTAATAAAAATGTATTACTTGATCCGTGAGCTTGCGTGAGTTTTAAATACAGAGATAGAGGTGTCTCTAAATCTGCTGAAACCTCAGACACTAATGCAGCACGGTTATAGCCCTGTTTTGCCAGGGCATCGAAGTCTTGTCGTTGCATCAGACTTTTCCTAATTCCTCACGCATCTTGTCGATGATCGCTTTGTAATCAGGTTTGCCAAAAATAGCAGAGCCAGCAACAAATGTATCGGCACCAGCAGCAGCAATTTCACGGATGTTGTCGACTTTCACGCCGCCATCAACTTCTAAACGAATCTTGCGACCTGTTTTGGCTTCATAAGCTTGAATCTTGGCTTTGGTTTCGCGCAATTTATCCAAAGTGCTCGGAATGAATGACTGACCACCAAATCCAGGATTGACTGACATCAATAAGACCAAGTCGATCTTATCTAGAACATGGTCTAAATGAAACAAGGGGGTTGCTGGGTTAAATACCAAACCAGCTTGGCAGCCACTGTCCTTGATGAGGCCCAAAGTTCTATCAACATGAGAGCTGGCTTCTGGGTGAAAGCTGATCATGTTAGCGCCCGCTTTGGCAAAGTCAGGAACGATGCGATCAACCGGCTGCACCATCAAGTGCACGTCAATACAGGCAGGCTTGCCGTTTTTAACCGCATGAGAGCGAATAGCCTCACATACCAAAGGGCCAATCGTTAAATTGGGCACGTAATGGTTGTCCATCACGTCAAAGTGGATCCAGTCTGCCCCGGCAGCCAAGACGCTGCTAACTTCTTCGCCAAGGCGAGCAAAGTCCGCAGACAGAATAGAAGGGGCAATCAGGTATGAATTTGGGGTATTTAAATTAGCCATAGTGTGATTCTATCGTGGACTGGCTTGCAGTAGCGTGTTCTATAGCGGAGAATCATGAATATGGATCAACATCAATTCAGCGTTCAGGTCAAAGT
>JACCDG010453326.1_pt1 | contig 16419 bp, 18 predicted proteins | sample 7442471 | NCBI WGS metagenome assembly JACCDG01 (sample SAMN15323444, study PRJNA562643) | freshwater metagenome | isolation source: river surface water | place: USA:Blue River Watershed | collected 2017-08-17 | reverse complement strand
TCTGTGCCGCCATACGGAGTGGGTCAAAACTCCCAGCTGTCATAGTCGCGACAGACTGCGAAATAATCACAAAGAGCGCAGAGCCCATAGAGATAGTCGCATAGGTGCGGATACCTGCTGTCTTGTGTGCCACAAAACGCTCTATACCGATAATAGCGCCGAGGATAATAGCGAGACCGAGACTCATGTATATTGTATGCATAGACTTAAGTATACAATACTTGGTCTATGATGCCAGCCCCGATAAGCTTTGCACCATCGTATATCACAAATGACTGCCCGAGCGGTATGAGCGGCATCTCACCGATAAACACAATCTCTGTACTATTTTTTATTTGTACCTCATAGAGCTCACCATGGTAGCGGATCTGCGCGGTGTATGTTTTGCATGGGTCTGTATCTACAAAATAATTTGTCTCGCGAAGAGTGAGCCCTGTCGCTGTTTTGTTTTTGGTATATATAGCGATGTCTTGGTCTACAGTGATGGTGTTTTGGCTTATATCCTTTGCGACTACATAGTACGCGCCATCGTTTGGAGTTTTTTTATTGATAGTAAATCCGTGCCGTGTGCCAAGGGTATAGAACCATACGCCAGTGTGAGTGCCAATTACTTCGCCTTTTATATTGAATACTTTTCCCTCTTTCTCCTGTATATAGTGCCCAAGGAAATCCTTCATATCTATATCACCGAGGAAGCAAATCCCCTGGCTGTCTTTTTTGGTGGTAGTAAAAAGTCCTGCATGGCGCGCAATCTTGCGCACTTCAGACTTTTGGAGCTCTCCTAGTGGGAGCAAAATATGCTCCAATTCTTCTTTGGTAACCATCCAAAGGAAATATGATTGGTCTTTTGAAATATCTACCCCTTTGTATAAAAATGCTCCATCGGTAGATGCGTAGTGGCCAGTCGCGACAAAGTCTGCACCATGCGCTTTTGCATACTGCCACATCGCGCCAAACTTGATCACGCGGTTGCAGAGTACGTCTGGATTTGGTGTGCGGCCTGCACGGTATTCTGCGATCATATACTCTGCCACACCTTTTTCGTATTCGTCTGACGCATCGAGGAAGTGAAATGGGATGTCCAGATGTGCACACACGCGCATCGCATCGCGCTTTTCGTCTACCCAGGTACATGGCAGCCAGTCTGGGCTCCACGTCTTCACAAAAATACCCTGGACATTATATCCTTGTTTTTTGAGTATATATGCGACCACAGACGAGTCCACCCCGCCTGATACGCCTACAAAAACTTTAGTTTGTTGCTTAGTTTTATTACTCACAAAACCATACTAGCATATTCTACTTCAGATTAAGTAATTTCTTGAACACCTCGTATGTTGCATACGCATCTGCATAGGCGCTGTGGGCGTGTGGATTGATGATGCCGTATTTTTCGCACAGTACGCGGAGTGAATATTTACCTATATCGTCATTACTATTCTGGAGTACACCAAATGCCACTGATATAGTATCGAGCTTGTGGTAGTGCATGGTATGCGGGATATTGTATCGCTTCAAATTCGCCTCTACGAAGCCATAGTCAAATGCCATATTGTGGGCCGTAAATATCGCACCATCAGTCTTCTCTACAAAGCTCTTGAGGGCTTCTTCGATACTGGTACCAAAAAGCCAGTCGCCTTCATTGTAGCCATTGACCCGCAGTGCGACAGGGTCGGCATTTTCTATATGCTTTGGCTGGATCTTTACATCGAGTTTGTCTGTCACGGTGAATACGCCATCTTTCATTTTTGCGATTACAACACCGAGTTCTATTATTTCATGTTTTTCAGTATCAAGTCCTGTTGTTTCTATGTCAACAAAAGCGATAGGTTGTGTAAGTATCATAATTATCGTAAATAGAGCTCTATATTTCTTTTATGTTCTGCATAAGACCTTGCGTAGTGTACCTTACCAGACTTGTCATGTAAATAATACAAATATGGCGAATCTTTGGGCGCAAGCGCTGCTTCTATTGCTTTTGCTCCAGGGTTGTTGATTGGTGCTGGGGGGAGTCCTTTGTTTTTGTAGGTATCAAAAGGGTTTGCAAAAAGTGTCGATGCGTCTACTTGGAGCGGCATCCCTATTCGCAAGCGCTTCCAAAGAATACCTGATATCACATCTCTGTCTATATCGCCATACGCCTCTTTTTCGAGTATTGACGCCATAGTGAGTATCTCGAGCTTTGTATACCCAGACTGGCGTATGCGAGTATCAAAAAATCCTAATTTGTAATTAAAGTTCTCCTCTATACGCGCAATTATTTCTTCTTTGCTGACACTTGGGAAAAATGCATATGTATCTGGAAAAAGATATCCTTCTTTTCCCTTTATTGCAGATGCAAAGTCAACCTCAGAGATAGTGGGGAAATTTTTTGCGACTATCCCGGCTATCTGTACATTGGTACTTCCCTCTGGAATCAAAATGCGCGTGCGTTGTATACCAAAGATACCTCCCATCACACGCAGTGCGTAGCTATAGGTCATAGCCGGCTTTTTGAATACGTATTCACCAGGGATAATAATACGCTCATTGCCGAGCACTCGCGCATACACAACAAAGAGTGTCTTTGAGTGTATTGCACGCGCTAGTACCAGCTTGTCTCCTACACTGCCGAGTGTATCCCCCCGCTCTACAGAAAGCGTATATGTATCTGGTGCGTCACTCGGTGGAAGTGACAAGAAAAACACTCCTCCAAGTACCAAGATGCAACATAAAATAAATCTAAAAAATAAACGCATATTATATAGGAAGGTTTGCTGGCGGCTCTGCTTTTGTAGAATCCAATCGAGTAAATGAAGGAGTCTCTATCACACGACCAGGGAGATGAAAGAGTGTTGCGAGCTCTTCTGTGGTTAGTAAAAAGGGTTTGTTCCCCATATTTGCAGGATGATTAAAATACGATTTAATTTTTTTAAAATTGAAACCACCGTAGAAAAAATCGCGTCCTTGGTAATCATCCATAAGATCTTTTTTCTTTTTTAATAATTTTTTACCAAAAATATCTTTCCATGGCTCTGCATCTGGTTTTGTTACACCACTCATTTTAAATGAGTTCAAATCATCACTTGCAAATGCACGAAGTATTGCAGTAAATGCACCAATACTGTCTCCTTTTGAGTGTTCTTTTTTGGCAACATATATCACACGGATACCACATTCAAATGCATTTTTGTTTTTGTTGCGCTCGATGGATTCGATAGCGAGGAGCTGCCCTTTTGATGGTGTATTGAAAGTAATCTTGCCATCTTTATCGGGTGGATTTACTTTTTTGCGTAGGCCGTCTACCACCTCATCTGCTTTTTTCTTCCAGCTTTGCCCACCTTCTTCTTTACCATCTTTGTTTTTAATAGTAAAGCGCTTGATATCTTGGCGCATATTGATTTGGAACCAAATCTGCTCACCAATACCAATAGAGCCCATAATCTCAAGCATTGGCGACATAGGGTCTATGCGCTGCTCTTCGTCGAGACTCCCTACTGCCCTATCCATGCCAAAGTCTACATAACTTTTGATAGGAATTACTTCATCTTTATTGAGCTCTACATTGTAACCAAACATATTGTACCCCCAGTCGTCTTTTTTGAAATTAGGAACGAGTGTCGTGTAGTCTATAGATTGCTCTATTACTTGCGCTTGCGGATATTGTGAATACAGCTGTGCCTCAAATACTTTTTTGAATTTGCGAGCAATGCGTACGTAGTAGTGAATTTTGCCTTCAATAGAAACAATCTCAAGTGAGTAGTATTGTGCGAGCTCGCCTTTCCAGTATTTTTCGTACCAATTACCAAAGCCGCCACCGTAGAGCGCGTTTAATACGAGTTCCATTGCTTCTGGAGATTTATGTACTTCTTTTGGTGGTACTATTTCAAGGAGCACCCAATCAACAGATTTAATAAACAACATGTTTTTGTAATGCACCCACAAATTAAAAAGTATGACAACCAAAAAAGGTATCACAAGAAAGACCACTATTTGAGAAAGTATCGCTCCGATTGGTATAGCATCCATTGCAACAATTATATCACCTCTCAAAATATTCGCACCTAAAACAAAAAAAATCTCAACTGAGATTTTTTTGAAGATGTGTTATTTACGAAATACTACCGGCACCTTGAGTGCTTGTGATGTACTCACCCCTTGTACATTTGGTGTAAATACAGCAGTTCCCTTTTTAGTGCGAGGAGTATTCAAGAAGCTGATTGTTGTATTAAAGATTATTTCAATGCCGTTGTTCTCTACAATACCCACTGGAATATAGTCGCTCACGGGGACGCCGTTTGCATCGAGCACTTGGAGGAAAAATGCGGTCTGTGTGTCATTGGTCGTGCAGTTGGTCAATTTACCTTGTACTTTCATGTACTTTTCGCCAACAAATTGAAAACCTATTGGAGTATTGAGCACTATCGAGCAGCTACCAGCAGTATCGAGCGTAGACGTGAGTGTATTTGTATTTACTACCTGATTGCCATTTGCATCAGTACTTGGATTAGTACCCCCTTTGAGCCCACCAGAAAGAAGTGCGAGCAATATAAACAGCCCGACAGTTATTTCTATAAACCCTAGTCCGCCACCGCCATCTTTTGGAGCGTCTGCCATATATTATACGAGTGCGCTATATTTGCCGTCTTCTAATTTTTTGAAGTACTTTGGGTTCTGGAGGTTTACAAGGATAGTGTTTTTCTTGAGGAAACGCTCTTTGAGTACGCGGTCGATAACATCTTCTTTTGTGAGCGGTCCTTCTTTTTTGAGAATATCTTTGATCACATCACGTACAACACCTGGCTTGTAGCCCCATTCTGAGAGTGCATAGTATCCGCGTCCTACGAGTACAAAACGGTCGTCTTTGATGAGCTCATTGTGCGTAGTCGCAATATGAGTCTTTTTGCCAAATGTATCTTGGATAGCCTTTGCTACTTCTCTGAAGTGCATTGGAGAGCCATGCTTGCGCATCATGAGGAATGCATAGTCTTTGATACCACGAGTTTTGATATTTTGTGAGTCTGCTGGGCCCCATTCACCGAGTGGGTTTTTACCAATCTTCTTTGATACAGACATCCAGCGACGAGCGATCTCTTCGTTTTTGTATTGCTCTGCTACATTCTTCAATTCCTTGAGGAAGCGATTTACGAGGTCATTTTCTGTAAGGAGTTCTTTGTCACTGAGATTTTTGTATACAGAGTGGATAGCTTCGTGAACAACCTCTGAGAGATTTTCGTCGATAGTCCAGCGTGCAGCAAAGTTGTCGTCTTCTTTCAATTTCTTGAATTCATTTCCGAGTACGAGATAAAAGTGGATGTGATTTTGCACCGCCTTGTCTTTTGAGATAGCAGCGAGGAAGTCGTCTTCGTGTACGAGCGCACCCATAGACTCCATGAGATCCTTGAGTTCAATGAAGGTCTTTGTCTCTGCTTTGAAAGAATCGCTCTTGCGGATGGCAGTAAGAGCCGCATTTTCGATCTGACGTACGCGCTCACGAGTGATGCCGTACTTTTTTCCTATAGCTTCGAGTGTCTTTGATTGTGCGTCATCAGTGAGCCCATAGCGGTGCGTGATGATATCGTGCGAACGATCCTGCAGATTACTGAGGAGTCTTTTTGAAACTTGTTTTGGTTTGAAATTAATGACTGCCATAATTATTTATTTAAGAATATATAGACATACTATCATACATACATAAAAAGTCAAATTCTTGTCAATATCTATTAGAACAGTTTTATGATGTCTTTGAATGTGAGGGTCAAGATGAGCCCGAGGAGGATGATAAATCCAATAGTATGTATGATTTGTATAGCTTTTTTAGGCAATCTACGCCCGATGATAGTCTCAATAATCACCACAAAAAGACGTCCTCCATCGAGTGCTGGAAATGGTAAAATATTGAGTACAGCGAGATTGAGCGATATAAGCCCGGCAAATGCGAGTATGTAGCCAAAGCCAAAGACTCTCGCCCCACCGAGCTCGCTTGCTATCCCTACAGGACCTACGAGATCCGACGCACCAGAGGCTTTGTGGTGGAAAATCCCTGATACGAGCGTACCTATCACCTGGAAAAGCTGGCGCAAAACATCTATAGTCCGATGATATGCGAGTACAAATGCTTCTTTGGCGCTAGATTTTGTATTTGTAATAGTGTCTATCGCAAGACCAATCTTTACATTACCATTTATCTCTATTGTAGGCGTGATGCTTTTTTGTAGGAGTGTATCGCCGCGAAGTACAGAGATAGTGACATCGCCTTTTTGCGACTGGAGGTATGTGCGTACATGCTCAGTATCTATGACAGCGATTTTGTTTTTGCCGCCAATGCCGAAGCCTTGCACTACATCTCCCACGCGGAGGTCAGCCTTTGCAGCAGGGCTCCCTGGAGAGATACTTATGATAGTCGGCGCGCCAGTATTGCTCGCTGCAGGAAGCCCCGCAGTAAATGAAAAGAAAAAGAGTACAAAGCCGAGGAGTACATTGCCGATAACTCCCGCAATCAATACAAGTATTTTTTTGTACCAGCGAGCGTATTCAAATTGGCGCTCTTGTGGGACACCCTCCTCGCCTTCATTCTCGCCTGCTATTTTTACAAAGCCTCCTACTGGAAATGCCCGTATTGCATAGCGTGTCTCACCTTTTGTAAATGAAAAGAGTCTCGGCCCCATACCAAAAGCAAATTCACTCACGAGCATGCCGCTCTTTTTTGCAGCAATATAGTGGCCAAATTCGTGTACAACAACAACCACAAAAAGTACTGCGATGAAAATGAGGATAGTCGCTATCATATATTATGAAAGGATCTCTGCTTCTTTTTTTGCAAAGATAGCTTCGAGGTTTGCATTGGTACTATCTACTACCTTTTGTATATCGTCTTTGCCACGAGCGAGCGCATCCTCTGGGAGGCCTGCACCTTTGAGCTCATCGAGGCTGGCTTCGCGTACTTTGCGCACTGCGATACGCGACTCCTCCATCTTTTCTTTTGCGAGCTTCACCATGCGAGTGCGACTCTCTGTAGTGAGTGCTGGGATGATCACACGGATACCTGCATCATCTACTGATATAGAAAAGCCGAGGTTTGCCGCATGGAGCGCACGCTCAATGTCTTTCATCACAGTCTTGTCCCATGGGAGCACACGAAGTGTTTTTGGGTCTTCTATAGTGACCGATGCCACGTTTTTGATCGGCTGGAAGCTCCCATATGCCTCTACTGCGACACCGTCGAGGAGCACTGGCGCTGCACGCCCTGTGTGGAGCTGGCTGTATTCTTTTGAAAGCCATTCCTCACACGCTGCTAAATTCTTTTTAGTTTGTTCTACGTTATACATATAGTGTGATTGTACCATAAAAAATAGAGAATAAAAAAAATCTCAAGCACGAATACTCAAGATTAGGCATTAAACGGTATTATTAAATCACTACTGTAGTTATATATTCGAGTACCTGTTTGGATGGTAGATTACCTTTTAGTAGCAAGTCTTTTGCATCGTATATGAGCTTTGCCTTTGCAAGATCTTTGTGAAATGAATACTCCAAGGTGTCGAGGAAAAAGAGGGCTCGCTCACGACGGATAGCAGATTCTTCTTTTTCATCTCCCAATGCTACCTCGAGCAATTCTTTGATATTCTTTTTGTCTATCACTACTCGCTCCCCTGTACTGCCAAAATTTGTCACCACGCGCACTCTCGAGCGTATCGTCTGTGGCACAAGGTATGGATATGGCGTGATGAGCACGATGCGCGCTTCTAGTGGCGGCTCTTCGAGGATTTTGAGGAGTATCTCAGACGCTCCTCCAGTAAATGCAGAAAAATACACCACGCAATACTGTGGCTCGCCGGTCTCTGCCATGATGAATTCGCGCATATCGGTAGCATCGTCTACGGTGAGACGTGCGAGATTTTTTGCATAGAGGGCACAACCCCGAGATATGAGCTCTGCGGTGTAGGAATTAAAAAGTGCATCAGTCCCCTGTACGAGGAATGTATGCTGCGGTTCATACGATGCTAATTGCTCAAACATGAATCCTAGTATAGCAGACTAGCGCTTTGAGAGTATCGATCGCTGGTATTCGCCAAAGTGTGCGAGGAGTACGCCAGTGCCTTTTGCCACCGCATAGAGCGGCTCATCTGCGACGCGTACAGAGACACCAGTCTGCTGCTTGATAAGCTCGGGGAGATTTTTTAATTGTGAAGATCCGCCAGTCATCACGATACCGTAGTCTATGATATCGCTTGCGAGCTCAGGAGGTGTCTGCTCGAGGACGTCTTTGATAGCCTTCACTATCTGCTTGTACTGTGGGTCGAGGACTTTGACGAGCTCATTGGTAGAGATAGACACGGTGCGCGGGAGCCCAGTGATAATATCGCGACCATTTACATCTTCTGAAATATCAGGAGAAATAGAGAGAGCGGAAGCGACTCGCTGCTTGATATCCTCTGCGCTCTTGTCGCCAATGAGCACATCGTACTGCTTGCGGATATAGTCTATGATCGCTTGGTCTATCTTGGTCCCTGCGCATTTGACCGATGTACTTGCGACGACCCCTCCGAGCGAGATAACTGCGACATCAGTAGTACCACCACCGATATCCACCAGCATGTGCCCTTTGGATTCATTGATAGGTACTCCTGCACCGAGTGCGGCGAGGATTGGCTCTTTTACGAGTATTACACTACGCGCTCCTGCGCTCTTTGTCGCCTCGATCACTGCGCGACGCTCGGTACTCGTGATACCAGCTGGCACCGATACGAGCACATCTGGCTTGAAAAAATAATTGCGGCCCACTGCGCGCTCGATCACAGATTTGAGTATTGCGCGCGCGGTACGGTAGTCTGCTATTGCGCCATCCTGGAGCGGGCGGTATATGCGCACTGCATCTGGTGTCTTGCCGATCATTTCTTTTGCAGCGCTCCCTATGGCTTCAATTTTTTTATTGACCACATCTATTGCGACTATTGTCGGCTCGTCTACCACAATACCGTCTTCAAGGGTAAAAACCACGGTATTTGCAGTACCGAGATCTATACCTATTTTCTTGTTGGTGAGGAATTTCCACATACTGTATTAGAATAGTATAGTATATACGGTATAACTCAAAATCATGTATATCCTAGAAATCATCCCTATCAAGCGAGGAATCCCCTTCGATATCCTCTCCTACTACCACAAAGATGCGGTCCCGGTGGGCAGCATTGTAGAGGCTCCTTTTAAAAATGGCTCACTATATGGGATTGTCATGGCATGCAGATCGCTCGTAGAAATGCGCCAGGAAGTCCGCGGGGCGAGCTTTAATTACAAAAAAATAAAATCGGTCATTTCTACCACTTCTACATTTAGCAGTATTGCAAAAAGCATCGAGCAAGTGAGCAATAGCTTGTGTGTACCGAGTGCGAGTATTGCGCGGCTTTTTATCCCAGAGATTTTTATTGCAAATGCGCATACAGAAAATATCGCAACACAAAAAATACTCCCAATCGAAGAAATTCCTAGCGAGCACACCGTAGAGCTAGCAATAGATACACTCGAAGAGCGCGCCGCACTCCACAAGCGTACTATCCGCGAATACATGGCAAAGAAAAAAAGTATTGTACTCGTCGTACCGACTATCCTCGAAGCAGATATGTGGGGCGAGCTCCTCGCTCCTGGTATCGAAGACCGCGTCCTCGTACTCCATAGCGAAAAAAAGAAAAAGGATATCACGCACTTTTATACACAATTAGAAAGTATGCACGCGCCAAAAGTTTTTGTCGTGACGCCATCTTTTTTTGCGCTCCCTCGTGCAGATATTGGTGTACTGATCTTAGAAAACCAGCAAAGCACCCTCTATATATCGCGCGACCGATATAGTATCGATATGCGATTTTGTATTGCGCTCTATACAAAAGAGCGTGGGGTACCGCTCATCTATGGCTCTAGTATGCCTTCTTTTGATATCCTCGCGCAGATGGATATGTCGCTCCCGCGCCACCTCACCCCAGAGAATATCCAAATCGTCGAGATACAAAAGCAAACCGGCACATTGCCGGCAGAGATAATCGAGCTCGCAGCATACTGCATCAAACATAAAAAGACGCTCTTTATATATGCAAATCAAAAAGGCTTTGCACCTATCTCTATGTGCCGCGATTGCAAAAGTATCCTCGAATGCAGCCACTGCAAATTGCCACTTAAGCTCACATACAAGACACCAAAAGATAGAAACTCTGAGCGCATATTCGTCTGTACCAATTGCGAGCGTACATACCCGAGCGAGACCAATTGCACACTCTGTCATTCATGGAATATCTCACCTTTTGCAGTAGGGAGCGATGCACTCTACAGCGAAATACTCGAATACGCAGACAAGGACCACGTATACATAGTAGACAATACCCACAGCCCCGATGAAAAGACAATCCAAGGCTACATACAAAAATCAGAGAAACAAGACTACAGCATATACATCGGTACAAAAAAGCTCCTCCCGTATCTGCCAAAATTTGATTACTGCGCTATCCCATTTTTCGATAGACTCATACAGATCCCCTCATACACTACCGTCGAAGACATGCTCGATGTGGTCACCACCATGGCGGCTGCTGCAAAAGCAGAGCTCATCCTCTGCACTCGCAACCCAGAGCTCCCGATCATCGAACAATTGCAAAACAAAAAAATCCAAGCACTCATCACCGACGAGCTCACCATCCGCGAGAAGCTCGAGTACCCACCCTATGCGACGCTCCACAAAATATCTATCAGTACCTACAAAAACAAAGAAGAGTCTATAAAAAAATCTCTCGCGGAGTTCTTTGCGCACCTCGAGATCAAATGCACCATCCAAAGCAAAAAAGAATTTAGTGATTTTGGTGAAAAAATATCTATCACCTCTATACTCAAGACCACCGATGCATATATGGAGGAGCGGGGCGCTGAAATAAAGGATTTTCTCCTTGCTATCTCGCCGCAATACGCCATAGAGCGCAATCCCCGTAGGTTGTTGTAAAAAATCATACCCTGTGGTAGTATTGTACCCATGCCAATGACTAATATAGAAATCAAAAAGAACCCGACTGAGAACGCACAGAGCGTACTTCGCCGTTTTACAAGAAAGATCCAGGAAAGTGGTATCATTCCAAAGATAAAAGGCAATCGCTACAGCGAGCGCGACATGAGTAAGCTTTCACAAAAGAAACTCGCGCTCAAAAAGCTCACTCGCCGTGCAGAAGTTGAAAAACTCAAAAAGCTCGGAAAGATGTAATCAAAAAAATATGACAGCTGAGTATCACAATCTCACTATCTCCGCAAACGGCTCCCTCCCAAAGGTGCCGTTTTTGGATATAAAAGAAGCAATACTCGGCAAAGGCTACGAGCTCTCTATTTCTTTTGTTGGTCCCAAGGTTGCACAACAACTCAACAAACAATACCGCGACAAAAACTACATCCCCAACACACTCTCTTTTCCGATGACAAAAACAGCTGGTGAACTTTTTATTTGTCGCACTGTTGCACATCGTGAGTGGCACAAATTTTGCACAAGTTATGACGACTATATTGTTTTTTTAATTATTCACAGCATGCTGCATTTGAAAGGAATGGAACATGGTAGTACAATGGAAGCTAAGGAAACATTTTTTATGAATCGTTTCGTACATACACCACATGAAGCAACAAACAACCGTCGGCATTGATATAGGGACAACACTCACTCGCGTAGTGGTATGTGATCAGTCACAAATAGTAGGGGTTGGATATGCGGACACTCGTGGAGTACGCCAGGGATATGTGGTAGATAAAGACGCTGCAATAGAAAGCACCAAGAAAGCGATCACTGCAGCACAAGTACAAAGCAATACAAAGATAAAAGAGGTCGTGCTGGCTATTGGCGGTATCGGCCTTTCTTCAGACTATGCTGTGGGCAACTCTGTGGTCTCTCGTGCAGATGGGGTGATCAGTAGTTTTGATATAGAAAAAGCTATCAGCGAAGCTGAAAATACACTCGACCTCAAAAACAAAACTATCCTCCATGCATTCCCTGTCAATTTCAAAATAGATGGCAAGGAGCTCTCGGGCCGTCCCGAAGGTATCACAGGACTCAAGATAGAGGTAAAAGTATTTTTTATACTCTGCTTTACCCAGCATCTCGAAGATATGATAGACACTGTAGAGAGTGCGGGGGTCAAAGTAGCAAACTATGTCGCGAGCCCACTCGCGCCGAGTAGTCTCCTCCTCACCGATCTTCAGCGCAACTTGGGTTGTGCACTTATCGATATCGGTGCAGAGACAGTATCGCTCGCAATGTTTGAAAACAACCTCCCTACCGCGCTCCACGTATTCAATATCGGCGCACTCTCTATCACCAAAGACATCGCACTCGGGCTCCGTATCCCCCCAGAAGAAGCAGAGAGCATGAAGCTCGGCAATTTGAGCTTCCAGTCTATCCCAAAGCGCAAGCTCGACGAAATCATCGATGCGCGCATTACCGATATATTTGAAATTATAGAAAAATATCTAAAGAAGCTCGGCAGAAGTGGCCTGCTCCCGGCTGGCGCTATTATCATCGGCGGCGGGAGCTATATGGAGTCTGTAGAGGGTATTGCAAAATCTGCGCTCAAGCTCCCCGTACGCATCGGTACACTCGAGCTCACTACAAAAAAAGGCCCGACAAAAGATTCGCAGCTCCTCGTAGCATTTGGTGCAGCGCAACGCAGTGCAGGCTCATTTGGCAAAAATAAAAAACCTTCAAAAGAACAAAGCGACGGCATCCTCGCCGCAATCAAAGACTTTTTCAGACAATTGATGCCATAAAATAAAAAAGCGAGTCTTTATAAAAAAACCCGCTTTATATACCTTATTTCGCTATCTTATTTACAACAGTATCATTCATTGGAAGTACAATACCTGGTTGCCAATCTTGTTCTCTCACTGAGATTTCAGCATAAGTAACATAACTTTTTATTATATCTGCTATATCATCACTTACAGTATACGTATAGTTTTGATTCCAACTAAATTTTATCGTTGGTATAATTGCTGTACTGTCAAACCTGATACGAAACCTTTCGAATGGTAATGATGATAACGCATACGTACTATCATTCATTTTCCAAGCAAAGCATATTCGCATTTCCTGCTCTTGTTTATAACTAGCAGACCAAATAAAAAAAGAGCCTTGTGATACTTCTGAAGAAGCAACTTGTTGCATTTTACGTAAAGGATGCACCCCCGTGAGAATACTTTGTACTGTGCTCGCTTTATCTTCTTCCTTGCAAGAATACAAACCGACGATTAGGATCGTCAACATTACATATTTTTTCATTTTAAATAATTTATTTGTATATAACATAGCACAAATGTAGATATTGTCAATAAAAAGAGCCCTATTCCCTTTTTTGGCCTTTTGGGATACTATACCCGTATAACAGTAATACGATAGTTATAGATACCCATGCCCAAACTAAGCCCAGAAATAGAAACAGCAGCACGCATCAAAGTCATCGGAGTCGGTGGTTCTGGTGGAAACGCTATAAACCACATGATCAGCAACAAAGTGCGTAGTGTTGAATTCATCGCTATGAACACCGATGTGCAAGATTTGCACAAATCTCTCGCTGAAAAGAAAATCCATCTCGGAAAGAACCTCACCAAAGGGCTTGGTGCTGGTGGCAACCCAGATATGGGCGCGCGCGCTGCAGAGGAGACAAAAGCAGAGATCCAAGACGCTATCAAAGGTGCAGATATGGTATTTATCGCATGTGGTATGGGCGGTGGTACTGGTACAGGAGCAGCTCCAGTGGTAGCGCGTGCAGCAAAGGAGCAGGGTATCCTCACTGTAGCGGTGATCACAAAGCCGTTTTTCTTTGAAGGCAACCAGCGCATGAAAATAGCAGAGCAAGGTATCGAAGAGCTCGAAGCTGAAGTAGATGCTATTATCATCATTCCAAACGACCGCCTCCTCGCACTCGCTGGCAAGGACACAACATTCAAAGACGCATTTGCAAAATGCGATGAAGTACTCCTCCAGGCTGTAGAAGGTATCTCTGAGCTCATCTCTTCTCCTGGAATAATTAACGTAGACTTTGCCGATATGAAGAGCGTCCTCACCGACGCAGGTACTGCACTCATGGGTGTGGGATACGCTGCAGGCGACGGCCGTGCAGAAAAGGCAGCTATACAGGCTATCAACTCTCCACTCCTCGATATCTCTATCAATGGTGCAAAAGGTGTACTCTTTGCTATTTCATCAAATGACGACCTCATCATGAGCGAGTTCCAAGATGCAGCAAAGGTTATCACCGAGTCTATCGACAAAGACGCACGTGTGATCATCGGTACTATCTTTGACGAACGCATGAAGAAAGGTGAACTCAAGATCACGGTGATCGCGACTGGCTTCCCTACTGATGTGAGCAAAAAATCAAATCTCTTTAGTGCAAACCAGCTCTTCACTCGTTCAGAACCTGTAGCACCAGCAGCAGCTCCTATGGCAGCAGCACAGCCTGAGAAAAAGGACGCTCCAGCTCCGATGATTCAAAAAGTAGAATCAAAAGATGAGCCTGTCGTAGAAGACACCGAGGATGGCGAAGAAGACTGGGGCACAATACCAGCATTCCTCCGCAGAAATCAGAATAAGAAATAATCTCTAAAAAATCTCCATAAAACTGGAGATTTTTTGTATGCTATAATTCTCTCATATGACATACGACACACTTATTATAGGCGGAGGTCCCGCAGGATGCGCAGCAGCAGTGTACGCTGCACGCAAGCAATTGCACACTGTACTTGTCACCCCAGAATTCGGCGGGCAATCTGTCGTATCAGAGGATATCCAAAACTGGATTGGCACCCCGCATATCTCTGGTAATGACCTCGCAAAGTCGCTCAAAATGCACGTAGAGGAGTACAAAGGTGAGTTTGTGACTATCATGGAGGGTCCCACTGTCACCGGCCTTGCAAAGAGCGCTGAGGGCTTCTCTGCTACCCTCTCTACTGGCGAGACTATCGTCGCAAAGACTGTCCTCATCACCGCAGGCTCTAGTCGCCGCAAGCTCCAGGTCCCTGGTGCAGACCGCCTCGAGCACAAGGGTCTCACCTACTGTGCCTCATGCGATGGGCCACTTTTTGGTGGTATGGATGTAGTGGTGATTGGTGGCGGCAATGCTGCATTTGAAAGCGTCGCCCAGCTCGCTGCATATTGCAAGAGCGTCACCCTCATAAACCGCACCTCTAATTTCCGTGCAGACGAGATCACTGTAGAGAAAATCCGCAACACTCCAAATGTCACCATCCTCACCAATGTAGTACCAAAAGAGATCCTTGGCGAGCAATTTGTCTCTGGTATCACTATCACTCATACAGACACCGGCCAGGATGAGACATTGAACGCTTCTGGTATATTCGTAGAGATAGGCCAGATCTCAAATGGCGGCTTCCTCGGCGATATCGTAGAGGTAGACCCTGCTGGCAAGATTACTATAGACCCATGGACACAGCGCACCAGCACATCTGGTATCTGGGCAGCTGGGGATATTACCAATATCCGCTACCACCAAAACAACATAGCTGCAGGAGACGCAGTAAAAGCAATCGAGGATTTGTACGTGTGGGTCAAAACCCAGTAGCTTGACTTTTATAGATTTTGGGTGTATAGTATAATCAGGTTTTAAATTTAATGGGTTCTTAGTAATGGTTGAACAAAACCGCTTCGTCACTTGCAGGGTGACAAGCGGTTTTTTTGTATATAAAAATCCACTGAACATGTTCAGTGGATTTTATTGCGTTTGCTACTTTACTTTTTTTATTTTAGCAAGCAGGCTTTTTTCTTTTTTTTTCATATCTATACCAAGGGGTATAATGTCAAATTCTTTTGCTTTGAAAAGCTTGTTGAATTCTTCTGTCCCGTCCTTGGTAATTTCTTCAGAGCCATATAACAAAATTATTTTAGCAGATACTTCAGAACGTGTTCCAAAGATACCCCCAGCTTTTTCTGGGTTTTTTTTAGTTTTTCTATAAAACAGAGAAACTGTTTTCTTGCCTTCATTAAGAACAAGACGGATTAGGTGATTACTCTTTTCCATTTTAATTATTTTTATTTATGATAATAATATCATATACAAAATATATGTCAAGTTTTTGTGGTGAACTAATTATATCATTTGCGCGAACTTTTTTCCAACAAAATACCTAGCGTTCCCCGCGCGCTGAAGCGCCACCACGCAAAGCGTGGTGCTTCTGCAAAAGCAGAAGTGCGGGTAAACGCTCTGCACCTCGCCACTAATAATCTGGGAGAATGAGGCGAGGTGCAGAAACGCAAATGCGGACTCGGTTTTGCGAAACTATTTTCTGGGAGAGGGTTCGCAAAACCGAGACTAATGTTTTTGAAATTCGGCGGGGATTTTGGATTTCGCCCTCGCGGAGGTAGGGTCTGGGAGGGAATCCGCGAGGGCTTCCTTTGGGATTTTGGCG